>Ga0335072_10000294_pt1 | contig 105677 bp, 89 predicted proteins | sample Lox_Sample_21_FD_206725 | JGI IMG/M metagenome (GOLD analysis project Ga0335072, IMG submission 206725) | Soil microbial communities from Loxahatchee National Wildlife Refuge, Florida, United States - Lox_Sample_2.1 | ecosystem: Environmental > Terrestrial > Soil > Wetlands | place: USA...
AGGCCGAACGCGCCCGCTAGCGCCGATCGCAACACTTGTGGAAGCTGCGTAGGGCTCTCCACGTGCACGCGCTCGCCATTGTCGATGAGCTTGGCGATCACGCCGCGGGGCTCCATCGGAATTGCGGCCTGCCGGTGGAATTCGAATCGCTTGCGGATCACCAGGTCGCCTTCGCGCGCGGCGAAATCGGGGTTGCCGTCGCGCTGCCTTACTTGATAGACGACATTCGTCCGGAGTTCGGGATACAACAATGTCGCGCCGGGCTCTTTCGCGGCCATGTGATCGGTGACGGGCGGGAGCGGCTCGTAGTCGATTTCGACAAGAGCGGCCGCATCTTCGGCGAGGTAGCGATTTTCCGCGACGACTATCGCGACAATCTGCCCGACGTAGCGAACGCGATCTCGGGCAATCACTCGCTGGCGCACATCCATGCTTCCCGGGATCATGTCGACGCAAGGGAGTGCATCGTCGACAAATTCCAAATCATCTGCGGCAAGAACAGCGATCACGCCCGGACTCCCGAGGGCGCGCTCTCTGCGGACACCGCGCACAATGGCGTGCGGCTGGGTCGAGCGGACCATGCAGATTTCGGCTGTGTGGGGCGCGGGAAGATCGGGGAGGAAGCCGCCCGCTCCGCGCAGCAGTTGCTCATCCTCGGCACGCAGAACGGCCTCACCTGCGTAGCGCCGACCTCGAGACGGCCGCGCGTAGATGGGCGTTTCTTCAGTCATTGTTCGCCCGTCACTCCGCTGCCGTCGGTTTCGCTCAGCGCGTGTCGAACCGCGGCCCAAATATTTCGGTAGCCCGTGCAGCGACAGACGTGGCCGCTGAGATGCCGACCGACTTCCTCCGAGTCGGGGCAAACAGACCGCCTCATCATGCTGTACACGGTGATCAGCCATCCGGGCGTGCAGTATCCGCATTGCAAGGCGTGATGCTGCTGGAAGAGTTGCTGGACGCGGTTTAGTCCGCCGGCAGCGTTCATACCTTCGAGAGTGACGATCTCGGCTCCCTCGGTTTGCACCGCCAGCTGAGTGCACGATCGCGCGGGCTCTCCGTCGATCAGGATCGTGCACGCACCGCACGCGCCTTCGCCGCAGCCGACTTTCAGCGCGGTGAGACCAAGGTCGTCGCGCAGAAAGTCGCTTAGCAGAAGGCGATCGGGTACGTCTGCACACACTTCCTTGCCGTTGACGCTGACGCGGAGCCTCGTGCGAGGTTCGCCCGGATCGCCCCATTCCTTCTTGTGAGGTGTTGCGTCAGGCTGTGTCATTTTTCAATCCCGCCTGCCGCGAACATCGGGCGTGTGCCTTCTTCAGAGCGCGCGCGACGGCCGCCACGCCGGCCTTCTCTCTGAAAGCTGCCGTCGCATGCAAATCCGTCCGCGAGGGCCAAGGCCGCTCGGACGTTGCCATATGAGCCGCGTCGCGGATCGCGGACTCGACATCTCCGCCGGCTGCCAGCAGCGCTTTTTCGGCGCGGTGCGCACGATACGGGCTCGTGGTAAGTCCGCCGATTGCAATCTTTGCCGAACGGATGCTACCGCCCTCATCGACCGCGAGCGTGGCCGCGCAGCATACGAGTGCGAAATGTCCCGGACGCAACTGGACCTCGGAGAATCCCCAGCCTTCGCCCGCGGCCCGACTTCGAAAGGCCGCCGATACGATCAAACTTGTCGGAGGTAGGTTCGTACCGGTCTCGAGGGCATAGACATCTTCGGCCGGCATCCGCCGCCGCACGCCGCCGCCCAGAAGGATGTCGAAGCGGGCGTCCAACGCGAGAGAGACCACCGGCACTTGCCCGCCAGGATTCGCCTGCGCGAGACAACCGACAACCGTTCCCCGGCTGCGAACCTGCGGCATCGCAACCCAGCCGAGAGCCTCGGAAAGCAATGGAATCGATTGTTGGATTAGAGGATTCCGTTCGATCTGGGACTGTCGACATGACGCCCCAATCGTGATCTCGCCGGCAGACTGCGAGACGATATCCAAACCAGGGCACCGCATGATGTCGAGCAGCAAAGATGTCGAGATACTGCGGGCGCTAAGCGCGGGAATCAAGCTTTGCCCGCCCGCAAGAATCCTCGCTGTACCGTCCGCGGCGCCGAGCAACTCAACTGCCTGATCCTGCGTTTCGGCGCGGACATATCTGAACGTTGCCGGTTTCATCTAAACACTCGAGGTTTGGTGAGCCGATGATTGTCCCTTGATTCTCTGTGACCTGCGGTAACGACTACGACGCTTAACTACTTTCCGTCGAAAGTGGTGAGGAAAGCCGAACGAGGCTCTGGCACCGTTTGCGACTGTTGTGCTTTCTTCGGCGCAGGCAAACAGCGCGATCATTGTATCAAGGGAATCGGGTAATCGTACGCCTCGACACCGACTCGAAACTAGGAAGATCGAGGCTACGATCCCGTGCTTACGGAAGCTCCGCAAGTAGCCAGCCTGAAGGTATTGCACACCTTGATCTGGGTGGTGCGCCAAACCCACTGGCGCCTCTCCGTTGTCGACGGCTTTCTCTGAGGCAGTGATGGCAAGGGTGCCGTTAGCGTCGCTGCCAAACTCAACCAACTATCTTTCGGGAGAAGCAATCGTGGGTCGCGGCAGATGCGGTGGTGCAGCGGGCCATGTGGCACAGCAGCCCACAAATGAAACGCCATTATCAACTCGGAATGGTTGATCAGGTCCGCGAGGGCATCGAACTAGCCAACGAACGAGCCCATCACGGAAAACAAGAACTACTAGTTCTTGCTACGGTTCAGCCAAAGCCGAAGAAAAGGAAGCCGAGGCCTCCTAGTAAATGATTGAGATTGCAGGCAGATAGTTGGTGGACGTGGCCGGGATCGAACCGGCGACCCCCTGCTTGCAAAGCAGGTGCTCTCCCAGCTGAGCTACACGCCCACCGTAACTTCCTGATTCTAAATGATTGCGGTCGCAAAAATCCAACAACGAACTCCTACGCTCGAAGCAGGTGCTCTCCCGCAAAGGCTCGTGCGGCATGCACTGCAGGCCATTGCTCGTCAGAGGCTTACAGTGCTGCGTTCGAATACACAGTCTTCGATTGTCCGTCCACTCCGTCCAACCAGCCTTTCGATAGAACCTTCACTTCTATGCCGAAAGATTAAGCTAGAAATCTTACTGTCCTGGTGAACACCTGTTTCGTGAGCACAGGCTCGGTTAACTCAGCTCTGGTGCCACCTTGAATACGGTGCGAGGCATGTTTCCCGCCGTTGACCAGACCTCTTCGACTGCAGAGAGCGCGACAGTCTTGGCAGCGATCTCAAAACGGCCCGGCACGGCTGCCTGCATCAAGTCGTCAATCGATTTCACAAGGCGATCGACAGTGATGCTACCGATGCCGCTACCCATCAGTTCGATCGCGGAAGAACGAAGTGCCGCGCTCGGTAGCGTGATCTCAGGCCCACTGACGGATCCGACATGGACGAAGCGGATCGGCACCGCGTCTTTGCCAGCTTTTGCACCCGCTACGATCAACCGTTCCGCGCTCGGTCCCCAAAGGTAATCGACGACCACGTCGACACCATCCGCAAACTGCCCCTCAAGAGCATCCTCCAGCGCGTCTCCATCCTGAATGAGAGGAATCGTCACATCAGCGCCGAGGTTCGCGAGTGATTTCAGGGCTTCGACATTCCGGCCGGTGGCAATGATCTTCCCAGCGCCCATGTATTTTGCAATTTGGACCGCCAGGCGACCGGCCGTGCCAGTAGCACCGTTCACGAGCACCGTTTCACCGGCTTCGAGTTTTCCACGCTCCTTCATGGCGGCCCATGCGGACATGCCCGGATTCGCGATTGCCGCGGCCGTCACGTCGTCCAGCCCATCCGGCAACGAGACGCATTGCCCGCGTTTCACCGCAGTCTTCTCCGACATGCTGCCGAGCGGCGGCTTCGGAAGCACAAAGTACACGCGCGCGCCGTCATCGAGACGACCCACACCATCGATCCCGACCACGAACGGAAACTCCGATGAGGAACTGTAGTGCGCTCCCGAGGCCCGGCTTCGTACAACGTTACTGAGTGCGGCCGCAGTCACGTTGATGCGGACTTCGCCATTGCCGGGAACGGGGTCTCTGAAATCTCCGTACACGGGTGTCTTGCCAGGTTCCAATACAATTGCTGCTTTCATTTGCTGCTTTCTACACCGTTTCAAGCGTGTGATATGTGTATTATGCACATAGTGTATTATACACAGAGCGCTTGCTATGCTGTCAAGAGGGATCAACCATGAGCAAAGAAATCAGCGAACTGCACAACACGCTCATCGACCTAGTGGGTTTCATGAACAACCCGCGGCGCGACACCGCGCTCATCGAGGAGGCCGGCATCGCTCTCGATCGCGCTCTCTTCCCTCTCTTGATGGGAATTCGGAGACATGGCCCGATCGGTGTGGTGGAGCTGGCCGAGCTGGCTGGACGGGATTACACGACCGTAAGCCGTCAAGTGGCTAAGCTCGAGAGCCTCGGACTTATCACGCGCCATGCCTCCAAAGCTGACAAGCGCATCCGCGCGGCGGTGATCACCGCCAGAGGTCGAACCATGGCGACCGCCCTGGACGAGGCGCGCGAGAGGTTGGCGGCCGAGGTGCTCGCAGACTGGAACAAGAAGGACCTTCGGGACCTCGTACGCCTAATGCGCAGGCTTGCGGACAATCTTCTCGCCTGGCGCGCGTGAATAGAGCTGTGGCCCTCGACTAGACGCCCACTCCGGCGATTTTTGGACGCGATTAATAGCTCCGTATTAAGCGCTCCTCTTAAGACTCAGTGTCGAGGCAACATTTCTTTAATTCGGACCGCATCCTCCAGATTTTCAATTTGGATAAGGCACGCGCAGCAGGGTGCCTGAGGTCGACGGCAAGACATAGCGAATGCCGGCGTAGACCATGCTGAGATGCGCATTCTTGGGGTCACCCGGCGCGACATACCAGGGAGCGCGCGTGAGATAAGAATACTGTGTGTAATACTGCAGCGCCCCGCGCTTCTCGCTCTTCCAAAAGGTCAGCAGCCAATCGAACGTGACCTGCTGGATTGCGCGATTATTTGTATTGGGCGAACCGGGTCCGCCATAACCGATAATCGTTCCCGGATGGGCCGTGTCCGTCGTGTCGGCGAAGAAATTCCGTCCGTAATAATCCGCGCCGTAATAAACGGCGAAGGCCTCCTTTTGGCTCGCTCTCCACTCAAGGCCCGCAGAGCCGGCTCCGGCATGCAGCATGGAAAGGCTGACGTCGCTGCCGGAGGCATTGGGACGAACCACGAGTTCCGGCCCCGTTCCCACGAGGTAGTGCGCACCACCGTCGCTCCAAAACACGTTCGCGAGGACAACGAGCCTGTTGGGCACCAATTCGTAGTTCGTGGCGAATTGGCCACCACCGCCGAAGGCCGTGTGCGTCCTGAACGCACTCGATCCAGTGGGCGTCACCGAGGCGTGGGCGCCGGTGAAAAAACCCGTGAGTTCCGCGTGAAAATGTCTGGCGCCAAGATTCGTGTCGTAGGTGGTCTTGGCAATAATGTCGGGCATGAGGTTAGCGGCTCCCGCGTTGGCGTTGTTATCGAACTGCGAACCAACCGCAGTGAACTGCGCCGGGAGGGCGACATAGCCCCCAATAAACTGGTTGGAGTTTTCAATACCTGCCCCGATTGCCCAATGCTGGTCGAGGTGGTAAGCGACGCGGAACTCCGCCGCCCGCGTGTAAGGCACTCCAACGCCGAGGTTCTGATCCTCGTTGTAGGTGACAGCCAAATCGGACGGCATCGGGCCGATCCCATCACGGTTGGGCGTCAACCAGCTCCAGGTTTGTCCGCCCAACAACTCCCACTTGCCGCGCTTCGCATACCCAAAGTAAAGACGCAACCGGTTGGTGAGGCCATTCACGCTCTGATACACGTTGGGAGCGCTATTGCCGCTGAAGTCGCCTTCGACGTAGCCAATGAAGTGATTGCCCCGGAAAGTATCTTCGATCTTAAAATTCAGGCGGGAGAATTGTGCCGTGGTGCGAAATTCAGTGGTACTCCCCGAGGCCGTGTTGCTGTACGGTATGCCAGCAAAATCAGTGGCGATATTGCTCTGCGTGTTCGTGGTCCGAAAGACGTTTTCGAAATCGACGAATCCTCCGGGGGTCAGGATAGCATCGCCAAGTTTGATAGAGGCGGGCGGCACGGTTTGCGCCGCTTGCTGCGCCTGCGGATCGCCAGACTGACTCGAGGCATTCGCGACGTCGCTGCGGACTTCAGGCGCGGCGTCTGACGAATTTGCGGTATGCGGCGTGGAAATTGCCGAAGGCGCCCCGGCGTCGGCGGATATTGTGGCGCTATCCGTCGCGGCTGGGCCGGTTTTCGATTGCCCCTTCAAGATTTCGATTTCCTGCTGTTGTGTGGCCACCTGCTGCTGAGTTCGCAAGAGTGCTTCGCGGAGAGCCTTCACCTCAGCCCCGATATCGGAGGTGCTGGACGAGGAACCGGACTGCGGGGAGATAGTCTGGCCATGTGCAAAGCCGGGGACGATTAACAGGAGCCATACACTTCGTAAAAGGATTCGCATGGTGAACCTCAGTGTGATCGGGCTGGTGACGCTCACCTAAGATCGTCACCGACACCAGTCCGACGAAAATTGCGCCGGCAAAGCCGGGCTCAGCTATTACGAAGACCCGTCTAGATCGACTCCAGTGACTCGCCGATATGGCGAATATTGCCCTCAACTGTGTCCACAACTTCTTCGAGGTTTCCGGCGAGCACCATCTTTCCCAGAGCCAGGGCGAAGCCCACGGCTTGCGACCGGTCGGCATGAGAAGGTATCGAAAGCGCATTTGGATCGGTCACTACATCGATGAGCGCGGGCCCCGGATGCTGCAGCGCTTTTTTGAGACCCGAGGTCAAATCAGCGGGGTTCTCGATTCTTACACCCATCATGCCGACGGCTTCGGCAAGCTTGGCGAAGTTTGGATTCTTCAGGTCCGTTTGATAGTCCGGAAATCCGCCGGTTTCCATCTCGAGTTTCACCATCCCTAGAGCGCTGTTGTCGAACACAAGCACCTTAACGGGGAGGTTGTATTGCGTCAGCGTGAGCAAGTCACCCATAAGCATCGCGAAACCGCCGTCTCCCGACATTGAAATCACCTGTCTTCCGGGATAGGCGCATTGAGCACCGATGGCCTGAGGAAGGGCGTTGGCCATGGACCCGTGATTGAAGGAGCCTATGAGGCGCCGGCCCTTGGTCGCCTTGATATACCGGGCAGACCAGACGTTGCACATACCAGTGTCGGCGGTAAAGATCGCGTCGGGCGCCGCAATTTCACTTAGAGCCGCTGCCACGGGCTCGGGGTGCATCGGCAGCCGTTTTCCCACGTGGTCCACGTAGACATTCATTTTTCGGAGCTTCTCTTTGTGTTTGGCGAGCGTGGTAGCGAGGTAATCCCGGTCCTGCTTTCCATCCAACATCGGCAGCAGTGCTTGTAGCGTCTCGCGCACATCGCCCCAAATTCCAAGATCGAGCTTGCTTCGCCGCCCCAGGCGATCAACCCGGATGTCAATTTGCGCGATCCTGGTGCTTGTCGGGAGGAACTTGTCATACGGAAAATCGGTGCCCAAGAGCAGGAGAAGATCGCACTCGTGTATCGCCTCGTAAGCCATCCCGAAACCAATCATTCCCGTCATTCCCATGTCGTAAGGATTGTCGTATTCGACGAACGGCTTTCCCCGGTAGGTGTGCCCGACCGGAGCTTTCACTTTTTCCGCAAGAGCAATGACCTCATCGTGCGCGTGTTCGCATCCAATTCCGCAAAAGAGCGCAACCTTCCTGCTGGAATTGATCAAGTCCGCCAAACGCGCCAGGTCCTTATCACCGGGACGGATGCTGGGCCGTTGAGTCACCAAGGAACGCGAGGCGGCCTCGGCGGGCGCTTCCGCTCCAGCGATATCGCCAGGCAGCACGATCACTCCGACTCCGCCTTTTCCGATGGCACTCTGCATGGCGATGTGCAGAACGCGTTCAAACTGCGCGGGATTCGAGATCAATTCGCAATAGTGGCTGCATTCCTGAAAGAGGTTTTGTGGATGGGTTTCCTGAAAATATCCGGTGCCGATCTCACTGCTGGGGATATGCGACGCGATCGCCAGCACCGGCGCATTACTGCGATGGGCGTCGAACAGGCCATTGATTAAGTGAAGGTTGCCGGGGCCGCAGCTTCCAGCGCAGACTGCGAGCTTGCCGGTTAACTGCGCCTCGGCATTGGCTGCAAACGCGCCGGCTTCTTCGTTGCGCATATGGATCCATTTGACTTTGTTGTTCAGCCGCAATGCATCCGTCACGGGATTCAGGCTGTCGCCCACCACACCATAAATCCTTTCGACGCCCGCCTGGGCAAGTCTACGAATCAATTCGTCTGCAACTCTGTGTGGCATTGTTCGCCTCCTGATTCATTTCTGTGGCCTGAAGCCAAGTGGATCGGAAATTCCAGCGGCAAAATCGATTTAAGCCTGTGGCGCGACCCATGCCTACTTTGCGGCCGCCGGCGCGTGCGCTGCAGGTCCTGTCTCCCGGACAAAAAATGTAACGACCACCGCAGCGGCACAGCAAACAACCCAGAAAAATGCGCCCTTCTGAAAATGCAAGTGCAGGTTCATCGAGTTTCCGATGCCTTTGCCAACGTGCTTTGCGTAAACCGGACCCAGGAACGCGGTGATGGCAAAAACAAGGAAATTGATGCCACCCGTGGCGCTGCCCTTCACACTGTCGGGATTGACCTCTTTGATCACACTATAAGGAATCATCGCGGCGCCCGATCCGACGCCAAACAGAAACATTGCGATATGCGGCGGGATCGGAAGGGGCCTCAATGCGATTTGCAAGGCCGCCGCAATCATGAACAAGGCGCTTCCAATGATTACCGGTTTCCGCCTTCCAACGCGGTCTGAAAGCCATCCGAGCAGCGGGCAGCCGAAAACCCAGCCGAGCGGAACCATCGAAGCTATGACGACGGCGTTGTGATAAGTGAATTGAAGATCCTTTTGAAAGGCCGCAACTCCCCAAATCATGTCTCCGATCGTGGTGGGAGCGAAAAGCAGTCCCGCGACTATTCCGCAGAGATATGACTGAGGATTCGAAAAAACGATCTTGTACGGCTTGAGGAGCGAACTGAAGCCCCCTCCCCCTTGTTGGGTGTGAGGTCCAAACTGTTCCCTGGGCGTTGCCAGGTACAACACCGATGCGACCGCGAGGATGATGATTCCCAAGCCGATCCAGAGTGCGTGAACGCCCAGCCCGCGCTCGATCATGGGCCCTACTACAAACTGGCCCGCGGAACCGCCGAGCATCCCAACACACTGCGTGAAACCGATTGCCGTTGCGAGGTAGCGCGCGGAGAATCCGTGTGCGGCGAGGTAGACGGCGCCTGTGAACGCAAATGCTGAGCCGGCTCCCTGGAGCAATCGCCCGACGTCACCTGCCGATACGGCGGCCGCGCTAAATAAGAGGCATCCTATGCCCAAAATGGCGGCGCCGATAGGCACCGTGCGTTTGGCTCCCAAATGATCGAGGGCCGCTCCGGCGACCAGGCTCATTGTGGAATAGGTGTAGTAGTAGGCCCCGAGAATCGCACTGATGCCGAGCGCCGTGGTATGAAATGACGATTCCAGCTCCGGAATCATCACGGCCGGGCAAGATCTGACGGCATACTCGAGAAAGTAGAAAACAACCGTAAAGGCCCAAGCGATTACGAATGCCCGTGTTTGCGTCCCGGCCTGATTTCGATCTATCGCAAGCGTGCTCATGGGCTCCGACCCTTTGCTCCGCAGGAAGAGGAAAGTCAGTCTCCCGTCCGGCGGCGAAATCCGTCTTCCTCTCTTCGTCGCCTAGCAATCGGCGCGCAGGAGCAAGACAGCAAATGAGAGGCATTTCATCGCCCAATTGACGATTTGTTCAGAATGCTGAATAAGCGAGGCTTACATCGCTCACGCGAAAGCTGTCGCCGGATGTTGCTGTCAGCGTGCTCGCAACTGCGGAGGTGTTGACACTGCTCCGGGATCCCTCATGCGGAGCAGCAAGCCAAGAGCCGCTGTCGTGGCCGAGCCAATCGTGGCGAATCGCCTGGAAGTTATCTTTTATCGAGAAGCAAGAGACTAAACAGCAGGGGAAGGTAGAGGATCGAAGCGATCAGAAGTTGCTTCGCCGTGACATTCGACCGATGAAAAGAAAAGCGTCCGCTCGCACAAAGGAAGGCCAAACTCAGCACGGCGGCACCGATCGCGTAGACGCTACCCGATTCTCCCGTGACAGATGGGATGATGGCTACAGGCACGAGAGCCAGCGAGAAGGCGAAGCTCTGCCACTTTATAAAACCGTCGCGCAATCCATCGGCGGGCAGCACGTGGTAACCTGCCCGCGAGTAGTCTTGCCGGTACATCCATGCAATGGCCATGAAATGAGGGAACTGCCAAAGAAAAATGATCGAGTACAGAACCCAAGCTTCGGCGTCGAGCCGGCCTCTCGCCGCAGCCCATCCGATCAAGGGAGGCGCGGCCCCGGGGAAAGCTCCGACGAGCACGCATAGGGGCGTCTTGCGTTTGAGCGGCGTGTACAAGAACAGATAGCTCAGCAGAGTGATCGCAGCTAACAGAGCTGCGAGGAGGTTCACTGCCGCCAAATAGACGGTTCCCGCCACTGACAAAGAAATCCCAAACCACAGAGCGTGAGACGGCCGGAGCCTATCGGCGGCAAGGGGCCGTCGGGACGTTCTTCGCATCTGCGCGTCGAAAGAACGCTCGATGAACTGATTGAGCGCCGCGGCTCCGCTCGCCACGAGCAATGTGCCCAAAAGCGTGTAAATCAGCACCCGCGTGGGAGCGGCATTGGACGCCATACGGAAACCCACAAACGTAGCGATAACAACCAAGAAGTTGACTTCTGGTTTCGTCAACGCCCAACCGTCAAGCGCTGTTGCATATATGCCGGCAATGCTGTTTCGCGCCGCGATGGGTCTGCTGCCCAAGACCCCAATCGTGGGTTCGGTCGCCATATTCAGAGCGCCTCCGGCCTCGGGACCGCGAGGTATCGGTCCGTGGCTGCTGACACGGCCCGGGACTCCCGCGGAGGCGACAGAATCTCCATCGTAACGATTACTGCCGGAAGCAAGAGAATCAAGGTTACGGAAACCCACATCAGCGCAGATGCGCACTCCTGGTCTTGAAGAGGCGACATACCGAACGCCGGAGTTCCAGAGAGGTAAGACACGTAGACAACTCGACCGCAGAATGCGAGAAACGCCGAAAGCACGTCACAGGGCAAGGTGGCGCAGAAGAGATACAGGGGAATAGACCAGCGCGGCCATCGGGAGGCGCTCGGCCAGGGCTGAACAACGGGCCACCAGAAAAGAAGGCCCGCGCTCAAAAACGACGCGTGCTCCAACTCGTGCAGCCAGTCCCAGCGCAATGCAGCCTCAAATATACCAGGGACGTGCCACCCGACCAGGGCAAACGCGGCGGCGAGCCAACAAACGGCAGGGTGGGCAACGATATGTCCGAGGCGTTTGACAAGTTTCAGACGGAGAGCCGGGCCTATCGCGCCACGAGCCACGAATTCCGGCAGACCTCGCAGGAGCGGCAGCGCGGGCCAACCGAGAAGGATCAGCGGGGGGCAGACGCTCATGAGCAACAAGTGCTGCACCATATGAACTGTAAGCGAGACCTCATCGAAGGCTTCCAGAGGCGATCCGATGGCGAGCCATATGCCAGCCGCGCCCGCGAGAAACGCCGCAAGCCTCCAGGCAGAAATCAGGCTGGGGCGAACAGCGCGCAGGCGAATCCAACCCCTCGCGTAAACCAAAATCGCGAGACACAACGATACGTTCACCACCACGGGAGGCGACCACGATTGCAGCAGAGTTTGAGTGCCTGCGATCATGGCGATCTACCGGCGGTTGGATGGGTCCGGGGCAGTGTTCTGCTCGAGCAGCACCGAACGCGCCGCGTCCTGCGCGGGCTTCTCGCCTGCAGGATGCAGCGTCTCCAAGAAAGCGACGAGGGCAGTCGTCTCCGCAGGACTCAAATTCTGGCCATATGCGGGCATGTTGCCTCCACCTTGGATGACTTGCCGAATGATCTGATCGTGGGTGAGACGAACCGCGACGGCATCGAGGGCGGGCCCGCGCTTTCCACCTTCGTCGCCGAGCGAGTGACAGTTGTGACACTGCTTGACCTGGAAGACGAGCGCGCCTTGTCGCTCTAGCGCAGATCGCTGGTGCAGGAACTTCGATGGTATGGGATCCCCGCTCCACGCATCCATCACTGGACTCCACGGCGTATGCTCAGCAAGACGCGTGAACGTTCCCAAGGCAACGGCGACTAACAGAACTGTGAGCACCGCAACGGGCCTGCGCCGCCAGCTTTTCTCGCCTTCGCCCGAGACGAAGGGCAGCAGCAGCAGGGCCAGAATCACCACCACCGGGCCGATGAGCAAAGCGGGCGTTTCCATGGAAGGCGGCAGGAATGAGAGCACCGCATAAAGCCAGAGGAAGAAGAAATCCGGGCGTGGCGCCGTTTGAATGATCGTGGGGTCCGGCGGACCTGAGGGCCCAAAAGGACCGAAGACGCAGGCGCAGACCCCAATCGAAAGCAGTATGAAGGCGACGAAAAAAAGGTCTTTCCAGATGGCACCCGGGACGAACGGCAGTCCGTCTTTTTTCGTCAGCTCATGATATTCCTCGGTATAGGTGGCCTTGCGCACCAAGCGTCCCGGCATTGGCCACTCGTTGATTCCCAGCTTCAGAACCATGAGAAGGTGCAGTGCAACGAAAGCGATCAGAAGGCCCGGAATAACAAAAACGTGCAGCGCAAAAAAGCGGGACAGAGTCGCTCCGGCAATAATGGGACCACCGAGCATTAACTTGACGATGGCAGGCCCAGCAACCGGGACGCGACTCGCGATCGATGCGCCGATTCCAAGCCCCCAGTAGGCGTCCTGGTCAAATCTCAGAACTTGACCGGTGAAGGCCATTCCGAGTGTGACGAGCAACAGGAACACGCCCACAATCCAAGTGAGCTCGCGCGGATATTTGTAGGCACCGAACATAAAAACCTGGACCATGTGAATGAGAACGATTGCCACCATGAAATTCGAGCCCCAGCCATGAAGGGCGCGAATGTACCAGCCGAGCGGAACGCTCTGATTCAGCGTTTGCAGGCTATTCCAGGCTTCCCCGGCAGAAGGAACATAGAGGAGCGCGAGCAAAATCCCAGTGACGATTTGAAGGAGAAAAACAGCGAAGGCGGCGCTACCGAAAACATAAAACCAGCTCGCGGTTTCGCGCGGGATTGCGTGCTCCGCGCTTTCACGGATGGCGCTGCCAAGCTGCAGGCGCGCGTCCATCCATTTCGCAATTGACGAGATCAGGCGCATGACCGTGTCTCGCGAACGAGATTGGAGGTTTGGCTGGGTTGCCCCGGCGTGGGCAACTGGCCGGCCTTAATCAGCAGCATGCCGCCCGTTGTCTTGTAGTCGTATTGAAACAGTCCGCGCTCGGGCGGGCCGGAAGCGCGGGAGCCATCCCGGTAATAGACGCCGCCGTGGCACGGGCACATGAACAACCCGGATTGCGGGAACCAGCGAACCGGGCACCCGAGGTGCGCGCAGTTCACGGCGAATACCTGGTAGGTCTGCCCGTCTACGTTGCGAACCCAGCAGGCGATGTCGGCTGTCTTTCCGTCTGACCGGTCCGCAAAAGGATTCTGGTAGGTGGCGAGACGAGTCTGACCAGATGGAAATTGGGCGAGGTTGCCAAGAGAGACCCAGGAGTCGTATCCGCCCCGTTGCCCGCGCGCGATCGGAGACAGAAGATAGCGCACGACGGGCGCCGCGAGGATCAATCCAACGACGCCGTTTAGAAAAATGCCGATCTTCATAAAAAGAGCGCGCCTAGACAGGTCTGCTGGCACAGTCATGGAATCTCTCCAGTCGATTTGGAGTTCTTAGGATACGGTTGGCCGGGAAACTGCGGCTTTTGAGCGACAAGCCAGGCCACGACGTCGGACACTTCGCGCGCCGACATTGGCTTTCCCGGCACGTCGCTTCGCCAATCGGGAGCGCCGAGTTCGGGCCGGCCGACGATCACAATCGTCCGAAGCTCTTGATCATCGAGAAGAGCGAGGAAAGCACCGTCGACAATCGAACTCGCCTTTTGACCTCCGCGGCCGCCGACGCCATGGCAGGATTGGCAATAGGTGGCGTAGACCTCCGAACCGCGAGAGGCGTCTCCGGATTCTGCTGAGGCATAAGGCGGAGCGACCGAGCCTTCGAGAGCATCCGCCTTCGACCAGCGCCCGCGAATTCCTCCGACAATCTCATCAATCTGTTTTGCAGTGAGCAGCCCGCCGGCGCTTTGCGCAAAGGCAGGCATCGACGTGCCCGGAATTCCGTTACTTGCGACCCGACGGAGAGTCGCGTCATCCACAATGGCCAAGTAGACGGGATTGGCGAGAGCGATGGCTGCTCCACCCTTTCCATCGGCGCCGTGACAGCCCGAGCAGTTCTGCCCGTATAAGACGTTGAAGTCCGAAATTTCGCTGGGAATCACCGGCGGGTTTCCGGGGAGAGGCTTCCCGGGGGCGCTGCCACAGCCGCTCACACTTAGACTGGCCAGTATCAGAACTGCGCAAATGGCTAGAGCAAGTTTCATGGAGATTCGTTTCCGCCATGCTTCTCGTCCATGAGGCCCGGAGCTTCAAAGCCAGCCCGCTTCAAGAAAGGCAAAAGCTGGCGAACACGCACGCGTTCCTGCCGGACTACAACCAATCCCGCGACGATGCCAAACCCGAATTGCGAAGCGACGAACCACGGCCAATCGATCAGTCGATTGAGCAGTGGATCAAGGAGCCCGAGAATGCTGTAAAGCAATCCCGTCCAGAGAATCGGCGCGACGAGGCCACCGAGAACGATGGGGCGGCGTGGAAACATGGGCAAAATCGCTCCGTACAGCAGGCCGACCAGCAAAGAGGTGAGGAGATGGATGCCACAAGCGAGCAGAAAACTTTCCCAGTGGAAAGCATTAAGAGATGCGCTGCCGAACTCGATCGATTGTGCGTAGACACTCGCCGCAAGCAGATTGATCGGGTACCAGATGCTTCCCTGCTTGAGAAGACCGTAAAGGCATGCGAGTACGGCCATCGCCGCGCCGCCAGCCAGGCCGCCTTTGATTCCGGCCGAGACGGGATATGTCTCGAGCGGAAGCAGGGCTCGCGGGAGATCCGGCGCAACCGGCAAACGTTCGATTTCACGCCGATCACTGGTAGCGATAGCTGCCGGCTCTCCGACTTCGATGGTCTCCTCTTTCTCCTGAGGCAGCACATCGCAGAACCAACCGACCCCGGCGACAAATGACAGCGCAGCGCCCAGAATGCTGATTGGAGCGGTCGTAACCAGACCTGCAAATAGCAGTGCAATCCCGAACGCGAGCACGATCGGCCATGTGGTCGGGGCTGGAAGCGCAACGGTGCCTCGCGTCGCGCTTTTCTTTTCCGTTGCTGCAGCCATGGAATTCATGTGATTTCTTCTTCCCTCAGCGGCCGACCAGGTACACCACGGTGAACACCACGATCCACACAGCGTCGACGAAATGCCAGTACAGTGAAAACACCTCGAGGCGCTCGGCGTATTTCGGCGTCACTTTGCCCAAAAGTGTGAATGCCATGACGAGCGCGATCACGAGCAGGCCAACCGTGACGTGAAACGCGTGCAAGCCGACCAGCGAGTAATATGTGGTGCCGAAGAGATTCGTCCTGACGGTCAGACCTTCATGAAATATCAACCTGCGCCACTCGAGCCCGGTCCCGATCAGAAAAATCGCGCCGAGCGCCATTGTGAGGAACCACAAGAGCCCGAATATCCCGACCCTCGCGTCGCGCAGCGCTCGAACGGCCAAATGAATCGATAGGCTGCTGGAAAGCAGGCAAACCGTGGCGAAGATGGGAACCGTAAGCACGTCTTTGGGCGCCGGCCCCGACAGGCTCTTGCCGATATAGAAAATGTAGGCGACGACGAAAATCGTGAAAATCGCCGATTCAGCCGCGATGAGCGAAATCATCCCGACGCGACCCCGCGAAGGGAGAGTCCACTGGCCCTGATTCGTCGGTTCTGCGAAGGCGGCGCTACTCAAGCGAAGTCTCCTTTTCTATTCATATTTCCAATCAGGATCTTCCGGATGCTTGATATCCCAGAGCGGTCGACGGCTCTGAACCACCGGCGTCCTGGCAAAGTCGTACTCGGGAGGGGGAGAGGACGTGGACCATTCCAGTGTCCACGCATCCCAAGGGTCCGATCCGGCTGGATCGCCCTTGAAAAGCGACCACACCAAATTGGCGACAAACGCCAGCACGCCAGCAGCCTGAAAGAACACGCCGATCGTCACGATGAGGTTCCAGACTTGCCATCCGCGGTCGGCTTCGTATGTATAAATTCGTCGAGGCATGCCCAACAGGCCCGGGATATGCATGAAGTCGAACGTGAGATGGAACCCGATCAAGAAAAGCCAGAAATGCCATTTGGCAAGCGTCTCGCTGTACATTCGTCCGCTCATCTTCGGAAGCCAGTAGTAAAAGGCCCCGAATATCGTGAAGAGAATCCCGCCGACGATAACGTAGTGAAAATGAGCAACGACGAAATAAGAGTTGCCGAGCTGCCAATCGAATGGAGATGCGGCCAACATGATTCCCGTGAGGCCGGCGATCAGAAACTGAACGAGGAAGCCGATGCAGAAAAGCATCGGAGCCTTGAATTGAATTTTTCCGCCCCACATCGTCCCGATCCAATTGAAGATTTTGATTCCGGTGGGGACTCCCACGGCCATGGTGGTGATCGTAAAGAAGCTGTTTGCGTAGGAACTCATACCGACGGTAAACATGTGGTGCGCCCAAACGCTGAGACTGACGAACCCTATGCAGACGGTGGCGGCGACCATTACCGGATATCCGAAAATCGGCTTGCGCGAGAAAACCGGGATGATTTCGGATGCGAAAGCAAACGCCGGGATGATGAGGACGTACACCTCGGGATGGCCGAAAATCCAGAAGAAGTGCATCCACAGAACCGCCGAGCCCCCCGCCTGAGTATCGAAGAAGTGCCCGCCCAAGTAACGATCGATCGAGAGCATGATCTGGGCCGCCGTCAGCGGTGAAATCGCGAGTATGAGCATGCCGCCCATAACGAGGTTCATCCAGGCCAACAGCGGCATTTTTCCGAAAGTCATTCCAGGACAACGCATGCACAAGATGGTGGTTATGAAATTCACCGCCGCCCCAATGCTGCCAAAGCCGGAAACGAGCAGGCCGAGCGTCCAGAAATCGGTGCTATGTCCGAGTGAGAATGGGGGCGATGTCAACGGGGCGTATGCAAACCAGCCGACATCAGGAGCGCCGCCCGCGCCGTAGAGCCCATTCCCGCCGATGAAGCTGAAGTAGAGAAGCAGTCCTCCAAATGCCGTAAGCCAGAAGCTCAAAGCATTCAAGCGCGGGAAGGCCATATCGCGGGCGCCGATCATCAGGGGAATCAGGTAAGTGCCGAAGCCGATGAGCACGGGCATGGCCACGAAAAAAATCATCGTTGTGCCGTGCATCGTGAACATCTGATTGAAAACTTCGGGTGAGACAAAGTGATTGTTGGGCGCCACGAGCTGGATGCGCATGATCGTCGCCTCGATGCCGCCGATCACAAGAAAGCACAGGGCGTAAAGCATGTAGAGAATTCCCAGCTTCTTGTGGTCCACGGTGACAACCCAATCGTGGAGTCTTTCCGCGATCGTTCGTCGGCCTGCTTCGGCTGCGCGGACCGCAATTGTTTCCGAGGCCATCTCACGCCCCCGCTTTCATCGAAGTGTCTCGAGGTACGCGACAATGGCGTTCAGGTCGCCGTCGGTCAGCTTCATTGCCGGCATGAGGCATCCTGGTTTCATAGAGTCGGGATCCTGAATCCATTGCCGGAGGTTCTCTTCGGTATTCGGGACGATGCCTGAGGCGAGTGTGTCGCGACTCATGAGGTGAGTCAGGTCGGGCCCGAAGCTTCCGTCAGCCACAGTGCCCCGGACTGTGTGGCAGTTGATGCAGCCATTTGATTCGAAAATGCGGCGTCCTTCGTTCGCCGAATCGTCGCTCACTGCGAGCGCTTGTTGCGCGTGAACCCAGTCGTCAAACTGCTCCCGCGGCTCCACGTAAACGCGCAGCAACATTTCGGCATGCTCGACGCCGCAGTATTGAGCGCACTGGCCGAGGTAAAGGCCTGACTTGTACGGATCGATCCACATGTGGTTTACGCGATTGGGAATCAGGTCCGTTTTTCCAGCGAGACGCGGCACCCAGAAGCTGTGGTCGGTGTCGGCGGACATCAAGGTGAGGAATGTGGGCGTGGGACGGGAAGGATCGCTAACCGGAACGTGAAGTTCGTTTGCCGTGACAATTCCGAGCTGTGGGTAGCGGAACTCCCACCAGAATTGATGGCCGATCGCAGTTACCTCGATCGCTCCGCGAGGCTCGGGGGCATCTTGCGTGGAGTGGATCACGCGCGCGGTGGCAAGGAAGAGCACGACGACGATCAGGACCGGTATGACAGTCCAAGCAAGCTCTACTTGATTGCTGCCGTAAACCTGGGCCGGTTCGCGACCATCCTCACCAATTTTCCTTCGGAATTTCACGACGGCATATACGATGAGACTGAAGACAACCAGGAAGATCAGGCCCGTAACTGCGAGCACCAACAACGACAAATGGAAAATCGAATCCCCAGGCGTCGACACGGGTTTGAAAATATTGGGAGTTCGAGAAGAATCTGCAGGGGCCCCCAAGCACAGGCTAGCCGCAAGAAAAAATCCGGCGAGCAGGACCGTAATTCCGATCATTTTGCTCAGCCCAATCCGAGTTTGCTCGGTCCATCTCATATTCGCGCCTGCTCCAAGCCACCCGCGCTCAATAGCCAGACGGGCGCCGAATGCGCCTGTGCGGGTCCCTCCAAGCGATGAGAGGCATTTCTGGAACCAAAGCCGCGAACGGTGGAAGCATGCGTTTTACGCGGTCCGATCCTGCTCGAAGCGCATGAGGCGGTGACAGCATCTTCGCAGCTGTGCAGATGCTGACATCGGCTCGTTCCGTGGGGCGATTCGGGTGGATTCAGAGTCGTCGTTTTGAAAACAACGAGGCCGCGAACTGGGCAAGGAGGAGAAGGGTGAAAACTATAGCGTCCGCAACGCGTGACCGAGCTTGTCTCGCTTTGCCGTCAAATAGGGCAGATTCGACGGTGACGCTGGAATCTCAAGCGGTAACCACTGCGTCACTGAAAGGCCATAGCCTTCAATAGCGACGAGTTTTCGGGGATTGTTGCTGAGAAGCCTCATCGAAACGATTCCGAGTTCCCGCAAGATTTGTACGCCGACGCCATAATCCCGCTGATCGGCTTCGAACCCAAGCCGCTCGTTGGCCTCCACGGTGTCGAGCCCCTGGTCTTGAAGCGCGTAGGCGCGAATTTTATTCGCCAAACCGATTCCGCGGCCTTCCTGGTTCAGGTAAAGCAAAACGCCTCGTCCCTCAGCGGCGATACGGCGCAATGCTTTGTTGAGCTGGGCGCCGCAATCGCATCGCACTGAATGCAGGACGTCCCCAGTAAGGCATTGCGAATGCACTCTAACAAGCACATCCTGCCCATCTCCGATGTCCCCACATACGAGAGCGATATGCACCTCTGCATCGATCGAATTTTCGAACGCATGCAGACTGAACTCACCGTACTCCGTTGGCAGCTTCGCGGACGCGACCTTACCGACGATAGATTCGGTGCGCATGCGATAGGCAATCAAATCCGCCATTGTGACGAGCGGAATGCCGTGGCGGCGTGCGAAGCGACGGAGTGCCGGAACGCGCGCCATTGTGCCATCCTCATTCATGATTTCACAGATTACTCCCGCCGGATGCAGCCCGGCCAAGCGCGCCAGGTCCACGGCCGCCTCCGTTTGCCCAGCTCGTGCCAGCACTCCGGCAGAATGCGCACGCAACGGAAAGATGTGGCCAGGACGACTCAGGCCGTAAGGCTTTGTCGCCGGGTCCACTGCTGCAAGCACGGTTGCGGCTCGATCCGCGGCTGAAATGCCTGTCGTCGTGCCTGCCTTCGCTTCAATGCTCACGCAAAATGCCGTATCGAGCCGCGAGTTATTCTGCGAAACCATGGGAGGAATCTCGAGCTCATCAAGCCGCTCGGGCGTCATCGCAAGGCAAATAAGTCCGCGGCCATACCGCGCCATGAAATTGATGGCTTCAGGCGTGACCAGTTCGGCAGCAATCGCGAGATCGCCTTTGTTTTCGGGTTCCTTATCGTCTGCAACGATGACCATCTTTCCCGCACGTATCGCGGCAATCGCATCCTCGATCCGTGCGAACGCATCCTGCCGACCAGGCGAACCCGGCACGATTCGAAGTTGATAGCCCAAACTTGCCTCCTCGCGAGGGCGCCCGCGTATCCACCCCGCTCATCGAGACCTATTGATGTGCAACGCCCATCGCCTCCAGGAGTTCGTCGTGCGCCTGCAGATAGCCAAGCTGTGACTGGAGAAGCAGCGCCTTGGCATCAAGCGCTTGAGCGGCCGTCGCGTCCGCTTCCGACTGGAGAGCTTCGCCTCTCAAAAGTTCCTGAGCAGTCACGCGACTGGATTCATCCCGCAAAGCCACAACTTGTTCCGAAACATCTACCATTTCTTTCGTGCGGTCGAGCTTGTTCAAGGCCGTTTCGACCTCGAGTTCCACGCCGTCGGTGACGCGCGCGAGGTTTTCCCTGGCCTGCGCGAGCTTAGACTTGCTTTCTCCTAGTTCTGCGCCCCTTCGGCCTCCATCAAAGAGATCGTACTTGAGCGCGATTCCGAAAGTCCCAAAGTTGTGGACGAGAAAAGGCACGTTGCTCTGGTAGTTGTATCCCGCAAAAGCAGAGATGTCCGGGAAGTAGTCGGCCTTCGCCAGCCGCACCCCGGCGGAAGCCTTCTCCACTTCGGCACGCGCGGCGATAAGTTCGGGGTGAGAGGCCAATGCGATTTTTACGCATTCCTCCTTCGCGCACGTCTCCTGAACCTCCGGAGCAACCGAATCAAGCGTGAGCTGGGTCGTAACCGGCAATCCCATCACATCGTCGAGTTGCATGGTCAGGTCGGAAATCTGCAACTCGGTTGTGAGCAAGTCCTGCCTGGCCTCAAGCAGTTGGGCTTGGCTATCAATGAGCTGTTGCTTGAGCGCACTGCCGTACTTCACTTGCTGAACGCGTTCGCCCTCGAGGTCTTGACTGGCCCGGATTTTGGCCGAGGTTGCGCTGCGGTGGAGCTGAGAAATCAATATCTGGTAGTAAATTTGACGCACTTGCAATGCGACTTCATTTTGCGTTTGTTGAGCGTCGGCGCGTGAAGCCCTTAGATCGGCCTCGGCAGCATCGTTCGTGGGCTTGATCCTGGTGAGCAACTGCGTCAAGGGCTGGGAAAGAGTCGTTCCGCTAATGACGACTGTTTTCCCGCCCTGATTAATCGTTACCGGCGTAGTAGGAATGGGAGTGCCATCCACAGTGCCAAGGCTTCCCACGGGGAATCCGACGTATTGTGTGTCGGTGAGTCTGAAAAGTTTGCTCTCGTTCTGTATGGTCGGAAGATACTCACTTTTTGTAACTTCCTTTGCCTCTTGCTTTTCCTCAACCTGGAGGCTGGCGATGCGCACCGTGTGATTGTGCTGCAGCGCCAGTTGCACTGCCTCCGAAAGCGTGATTTTTCGAGCTGCGGATTCGGTGGTTTGTGCGCGAACGGAGACTGCGAAGCTGGAGACAACTAGTACGACTGCCACGGTCCTGCCGCGGAACTTCATCACTTTACTCCCTTCGCCGGAGCCGCGTGCGGCTGCATAGCGCTAAGGTCGCCATATTTCAGGGGTGATTCTCGCAAGAGGGCTACAAAGACCAAGGCAATCACGCAGGTCCACGCGACCAGGTAGAATCCGTCGTTCAGGCTCAGCGTGTACGCTTGAAGACGCAAGCGCCCGCCCACGACATCTACGGCGCGACTGGCTGCCTGACCCAAACCGGACGACTTGGCGAAGGCACCTGCCGTCAGTTGCCGGATACTTGCGTCTGTGATCCAACTGCCCCGGTCCACGTGCAGCCCGAGCAGATTCGAGTGGAATTTCTCCCGCTCGGCGATAAAACGCCCCATGAGGACCGCTCCCAGAGTGCCTCCGAATAGCCGGACGACGTGAAAGAAGGCGGAAAATGTGAGGATGCGCTGGGGCTTTGCTAACCCACCGGAGAAAAGCCCTTGGAGTATGATCGCGGAGACCAGGCCGATGAACGCAAAGCATTGACCGAATCCCATCAGAAATTCGGTGCGATAGTAGTTGGACGCCGCCCACGCGCTCGTCATCTCCGCGTTCAGGAGGGAAGCGAAAGCCATGCTGGCAAAACCCGCTGCGAGCAGCAGGCGGGAGTCAACGTTCGAAAGCAGCAGGAAGCCGGCAACAAGCGCGAGCGGCACAAATGAAGCGGCTGTCCAAATCACGGCCGGCCCGATTTGATCCGGTTCGAAACCGTGGATGGCGAGAGACTGCGGGACCAGGATGATTGTCGTCACCAGAAAGAAGCGGAAGAAGAACAGGCCGATGCCCAGTAGCTGCGTATTCCACTGACGGAGGTACGGCATGTCAACGAGAGGGTTGGGTTCCCGCAGGCGACGGACCAGAGAACTCAATAAGAAGAATGCTCCGCTGACGAATAACGCGTTGAACACCCCAGACCGCCACCAATCGAGCCTTTCACCTTGTTCACACGCCGCTAAAATCAATGACAGGCCGGCACTCGCGTATAAAAACCCCGCGAAGCTCGGCGCCTCGCCGTGCTCTTTCGCAGGAGGAGATTTCGGTATTCCGAGGTAGATGCACAACATCATGACCGGTGTAATCACAGCCGAATTCCAAAACATCCAGTGCCAGGAGAGATGATCCCTGTACCAGCCGTAAAGCGAGGGAGCGATATTCACCGCGCCATCCACGAATGAGGCGTACAGGGCTATCGTAAAAGGAAGATAGCGAAGAGGAATGTTGCGCAAGGCAAAGGTGAGCGTGAGCGGATAGAAGGTGCCGGAAGTCAAACCGGCCAGACCCACAGCCACGATCACGAGGGAATAATCGTGAAGAAAAGGCAGGAAAAATGAGATCAATGTGAAAATCGCCGCGGCCGTCAAGAGAATTCGCCGTGGGCCCATCAGGCCGCCCAAGTACACAGTAAATGGCCCGATGAACATCAAGCCGACATCGAAAGCGGTGCCGACCCAAGCGCCCGCGTCGTAGCCGAATCCGAGGTGGCCCCTTAAATCGGGAAGACCAAGCGAAATCATCCGGCTGGTGAGAGTGACGACTCCCGCACCGGTGATCACACCGAGGATTCCAAGCAGCGGGCTCTTGGAAAGCTCGCCCGGCACCGCTCCGGCGATTCCACGCGCGAGTTGCGCGGGAGTGGGCTGAGGCAAGGCTAGACTTGAAGCGGACATCGAAAACTCCGATTAGCGTCTCGTCCGGACGGTAACGATCACAGAGAGTCCAGGCTGCAACATCGCGGCGACGTTTTCGTCGTCGAGGGCGATCTTTACGGGAATTCGTTGCACAACTTTCGTGAAGTTACCCGTAGCATTGTCCGGCGGCAGCAAAGCGAACTGCGACCCGCTTGCCGGGGCGATTTCGATCACTTTGCCTTTCAAGATCTTCCCAGGGTATTCGTCAACGCGAATCTCGGCGGGATCTCCGATCTTGACGTTCGTGAGCTGCGTCTCACGATAATTCGCTATTACCCATTTGATTCGGCTGACGAAAGGGATCACCTGCGTTCCAGGGGATACCAATTGGCCGGGCAGGACCTGCCGCTCGCCGACCGTGCCGTCCTCCGGCGCCGTGATGCGCGTGTATCCCAGGTCTACTTTCGCGACCACCAGCGCCGCTTCCTTGGCATGCAAGTCAGCGGCGAGTTGCGCTTCTTGCGACTCCAATACACTCTTTCCGCGGCGCTCGACGGTGACGGCAATTTCGTTGCTCCGCAATAGCGTTTTCGCCTGCGCCAAATCGGCATCGCGACTCGCCAGCTCGGAACTGAATCGTTCCTGATTCGCAACCGCCTGCTCCACCGTCTGCTGCGTGGTCGAACCCGTTTGGATGAGCGCCTCTTGCCGCTTGCGTTCCAGCCCTGTGCGCACTACATCCGCCTGCACCGCATCTTTGCCGGCTTGAGCCGCCGCTATTTGAGCGTTCGCTTCGTCGACTCCCGCCAGCGCTCGCTCAATACGCGCGTCTTCGAGTCCTTGCTGGCGGAGGTTATCTTCTATGGCAGCCTTCGCGGCTTCCACTGCGGCGTTCGCCTGGGCCACTTGAGCATTGAAATCATCGTCGTCAAGTTGAACGAGGAGATCTCCGCTGTGAACCGTCTGATAGTCGGAAACCTTCACTTGCTTAACGATGCCCGCGACTTTTGTGCTGAGCGGAGTTATATCGCCGCGCACGTAAGCGTCGTCCGTGACCTGGTCGGTCCGGCCGCCCTCCCACGAGTTCCAGTTCCGAGTGATTGTGGCGAGGATCACGACGGCGAGCAGCAGCACTAACAAAGGCGTCCCGTACTTCCCTAGATTCGAACTGGAGCGGGCCGCGGGTTGCTGCGGCTGTGACTCGGGTTTTTGCTCTGGTCCCGTCGTGGACGCGGGTGTACTGTCTGCGGCCATCGTCATATGCCTCCATGCATATCCCTGCACGTTAAACGCACTTGCGAAGCCGAGCTAGCTTCACCGCATCTTCATGGAAAAAGGCAGTTTACGGACCACCAAAGGAGCCCGATTCCCAACTCAGGTGCTAACACTTCATCATTTGCAAGGATACTGACAGGGCGAGATTTTTCGCTGCCACGCTAGGGAGACTGGAAATTCATCGAACGGGACTATAATGCCCGCCATGGCCTCAGCAGGACAGCAGCCCGAGTCGTTGAATATTCAACTTCTCGTCGATTCGATTCCCGCGTTGATTCACACCTCCATGCCCGATGGCTACCTGGACTACTTCAATAAGCCTTGGCTGGAATACCTGGGTGCCACGCTGGAACAAGTGAGCGGCTGGAATTGGAAGGCTTTTGTCCATCCCGAAGACGTTGACGGGATTGTCGCTCGGTGGCTCGCCTGCCTCGCATCCGGTGAGGTCTTCGAATACGAAGCGCGCGTCCGGCGGGCGGATGGGGAGTACCGCTGGATGTTGCATCGCAAGATACCGCTCCGGGATCAGCGCGGCAACATCGTCAAATGGTATGGATCGAGTCTGGATATTGAGGAGCGCAAGGCCGCGGAAGGACGGCTCCGCAGTAATGCTCAAGAGCTGCAAAGAAGCGAGTTTTATCTCGCCGAAGGGCAACGCCTTGCCCACATGGGAAGCTGGGCCTTTGGCCCCGACGGATTCGACTACTGGTCTCCAGAATTATTTCGAATGTACGGCCTCGCGACGGGCAAGGCGCCTGATCTTCAGCAATACTTGGATTGCGTTCACCCGGAAGATCAGGAATCCATGGCGATCGTGATCAAGCGAATCTTGGCTGAAGCCGCGCCCTTCGACGTCACCAAGCGAATCGTCCGGCCGGATGGCGAGGTCCGCTACATTCGCTGCGTCGGCGTTCCTGTTGCGGCCAATCAAGATCTGAAAAAGTACGTCGGCAGCGCGCTTGATGTTACCGACCACGAGATCCTCACTCAGGAACTCCGGCGCCGCGAAGCCGATCTGGCGGAGGCGCAGAGATTGAGCCAGACCGGCAGTTGGGCGTGGAGTCCAGACCGGAATATCAGGTACTGGTCGGAGGAATGCTACCGCGTTCTGAGTTTCGATCCAGAGGATGGCTTGCCCCGTTTTGAAGATTTCTTTCAGCGGATTCATCCCGACGACCAACCCGGATTCCGGGGACTAATCCAGACAGCTATCCGCGAGAAGGCAGAGTGGGAGACGGACTACCGGATCGTTCATCGGGATGGCGTCGTCAGGGACATTCACGTGATAGCCCATCCCGTTCTGAGCGCGTCTGGAGATCTGATTGAATTTGTGGGCACCGTGATCGACGTGACGGAGCGTAAACGAGCGGAGGAGGAACGGCGCAGAAGTGAAATCGAGCTCCGGCAGATGCTGGACCTCACCCCTCAACTTGTCGCCGTTTTCGGTCCCAGCCGCGAGCGTCTTTACGCTAACCGCATCTTGCTCGATTACCTGGGCCCTACGCTCGAAGAGTGGCGGCAGAAATTCGATCCCGATGAGTTCGTTCATCCTGACGACTGGGAACGGGGCAACCGCCTTTTCGATCGCGCTCTCAGCAGCGAGGCTGGTTCCGAATCGGAGTTGCGGCTGCGCAAAAGCGATGGAAGTTATCGCTGGTTTCTGGCTCGTTGCAACCCGGTGCGCGGCGACAGGGGACAAATTCTGCGTTGGTACGTTGCGTGCGCCGATATCGAAGACCGCAAGAAAGCTGAGGAAAGACTGCGACAGGAGAACGTCGCCCTACGTGAAGAAATCGACAAAACCTCGATGTTCGAGGAGATTGTCGGAACTTCTTCGGCTTTGCGAACGGTGCTCTCGCGGATTTCCAAGGTTGCGCCGAGTGATTCGACAGTTCTCATAACGGGTGAAACAGGAACAGGCAAAGAGCTTGTCGCACGCGCCATCCACCGACGGTCAAACCGTGCCTCGCGCGCATTCGTGAGTGTGAATTGTGCTGCTATCCCCCGCGACTTAATCGCTTCGGAGCTATTCGGCCATGAGAAGGGAGCCTTCACAGGCGCAACTCAGCAGCGCTTGGGCCGGTTTGAATTAGCTAACGGCGGTACGCTCTTCCTGGATGAAGTTGGAGACCTTCCCGCAGACACTCAGGTTGCCCTCCTGCGTGTGTTGCAAGAGCACGAGTTTGAACGCGTCGGCGGAATTCGTCGAATCCGTGCTGACGTCCGGGTAATCGCAGCCACCAATCGCGACTTGCAGGCTGCGATCTGCGCGGGGTCGTTCCGTAGCGATTTGTTTTACCGCCTGCACGTTTTCCCGATTGGAATTCCACCTCTTCGCGAGCGAGATGAGGACATCCCCCTCTTGGTTGAATACTTCATCGACCGCTACGCGCGAAAAGTCGGCAAAAACATACGAGACATCAGCAAGAAGACGCTCGAACTGCTTCGGTCCTATCCTTGGCCTGGGAACATACGCGAATTGCAAAATGTCATCGAGCGCTCAGTACTGCTTTGCGAAACCGAAAGCTTCTCGATTGACGAAAGCTGGTTGCCGCCGCAGCCGTCTTTGGCAGAATCGAACGACAAAGTTCAGCTCCCTCTGGAACTCGTGGCACAAGAGAAAAGCATGATCGAGGCTGCGCTGAAGGAAAGTCGTGGGCGGGTGTTCGGACCCACAGGGGCTGCAGCTAAGCTGGGTATCCCGCGGTCGACTCTGGAATCCAAGATCCGGTCACTGAAGATCAACAAGAATCGATTTAGGGCGCATCCTGGACCCTAAGCGTTCCCGCGTCACACAGATTGCCCTTTCACTGATAGATCGGCTGTTCGTTGCGTTCAGTGAGTGTGTGCAATTTGGTTTCGGAGTCCGGCGTACTCGGCTTTGGCTTGCTGGTAGATGGGAATGTCGGGATCGGCATCCTTCCACAAATCCAAGAAAGTCTCGTAGGACTTCCGCGCAGCGGCTTCATCGCCCATCATCTTCTCCGCGCGGGCAAGCTGAAGCCATGCCAGGGGGCCCGTGACATATCTCACAGTAATACCAGGATTGTCGATCAACTGTTGGAACTGAGCCGCAGCCAATCGGCCATCGTCGAGTCCCAGATATGCCAGTCCGCGGATGTAGGCAGGGTAAACGTAGTTAAACGATCCCGTAAACGCGAGATCGTATTTCACCGTGCCACGGAGCAGATCAATGGCCGCCATCGGATCGTGCTGCCGCAGCTTGATCGCGGCCCGGATGGTGGGGACGAAGTAATGCTGCACGAGCGTGTCGTCTGGCCTTCCCGCGCTGACCTGATCCGCGAGTGTACCGGCTTCCGTCGTTCGTCCCGATCGCGCAAGCGCCAGGGCCAAGGCGATCTTGCCATCCTGATCCAGCGGTCTTCGAGCTGCCTCACTTTCATAGCGTTGAGCTTGGATATCCTTGCCGACCTCGGCATCCTCCAGAGCCGAGAGGATCACCCACCAGTCACCATCTCCAGGGTTCGAGTTTCCGGCCGAAGCTTGCAGCCGCAAACGCTCGGCGGAGTGAAAGCGACCTTGCTGAATCGCGATCAAGGAATGTTCATGCAGGAAATCTTCTCGATAGTTGCCTTGCTCTTCCTCCTTGAGGATCTTTTCGACATTGTCCTGGTCGCCTGTCGCGAACGCCACAATCAGTCTCTCCCGCCGAATGAGCGAATTGTCGAATTTGAGAGCATCGGCCTTGGCAAGCCATGATTTGGCCTCATTGAATCTGCCTGCGAACCGGATGGACTGTATGGCGCTACCAAAATAATATGCGCTTGGCCGCAACCGTGCGATCTCCGCCGCTTCATCGGCGGCCCGGCCGGGTTGACCGAGATAGACAAATGCGGCCCTGAGGCCAGCATGAGCGAATACATCCCGAGGGAATATCTCTAAGAGACGAAGCACGGAAGAATATTCTTTGTTCCAGTCGCGGGTCACATAACTGTAATAGTTGATTTCAGCCCCCAAGCGGTCTCTTTCCGTCAATCGATCGCGGAGCTGGTACGCGCGCGTATACGAAGCCTCCGACAGCTGGCTGTTGCCAAGGAACAGATAGGCTGCAGCCATGCGCTCATAGATCAGGGCGAAATTTGGATCCAACTCGAGGGCGCGCTGATAATAAGGAATAGCTCCTGCAACATCTCCGCTCGCGTGACGCTTAGCCCCCAAGGCTCCTGCTTGCAGGGCATCTACGGAGGCGCTCAGAGCTTCGTCCAGCGGCTGATTGAATCTGGCCAGGGAGGTCTCGCGCTCACCTAGCTTGCGGCGCAATTGCGCGGAGGCGACGCCGAGCACATGAACCACTTGATTTCGGTCGGTAACTTCTCGGCGAAGCTCGGCGACGATTCTTCCCGACTGACAATCTGCGGCATCGAGACCAATGCGAAATCCATTGCCCGCATCCGCAATGGAAGCGGCCAGCACCAGTTTGCTGTTGGTGCGAAGGCAGACCTGCCGGGCGACCTCGGGCGTCAATTTCGTAGCTGGCGGGAGATTGAGTTCAGCCAGCGTCCCTAGGACTTTATCGCTATCCAGAATGTTCAGATAGGGCGTCTGCTCCATTTCATAGCGCAAAGCCGTGTCTAATGCATCGAACACCGGATCGCTGGTCTCATTCGCGACATCGGCGAGAACGATGGTGTCCGTGGGGGAGAGCGTCACCTGATGGCGGTACTTCCAGTACAACGAGAAGGCCATAGCGATAACGGCCAACAACGCGGCCGCGGCGAACCACTTGCCCAAGCGAAGATGAGGTTTGGGTGATTTGGTGACTTTCTCTTTGGCTGGAAATTCCGCGGGCAGCGGGTCCATTCTCGAGATTTGGGTCGCGCCGGCCCGAGGTACGGTATGCCTCTCGATATCTATCGCCTCGGAGACAGTGACGCGCGCGGTGAACTGATATCCCTTGCGAGCAATCGTGACGATCAGGCGAGAGTCTTCAGGATTGTCCCCAATGGCCTTGCGTAAATGCGAGATGTATTGCGTCAGATTCCCTTCTTCTACGAATGTGTCGCCCCATACGGCTCGCAGCAATTCCTCTTTGGCGACCAGGCGGTTGGGGTTTTGAGCCAGGAAGAGCAGGACATCGAAAGCCTTAGGGGTCAGAGCAACCAGTGAATTCGCGCGAGACAGAGTGCGCTTACCTGGGTCCAGTACAAACTGCCCGAAGCGATACAAGCTGCTCATCGGAATCCGGTTAGCTTATAGCGCGATTCAGAGTTTTTCACCTTTTTTCAGAGTTTTCTGAAGGACTCCGCGAGGTCTTTCTTTGAAAATGCGGCTTGGCGAGGTCCAGATTCGCCTCAAAGAGGCCGTTCCACCCAGAGGGGGCTCGGATTTATGGCGGCGCAAACGGTGGCTTTTCCGGATGATCATCAGCATGCAGAACACTTCGATTCGGATTGCAAGGGTTCGTCTGTTGACTCAAAGCGGCTGCAAGCAAGCGCCAAGCTTCGGACATGGACACCCCCGAATGAGGAACATCCCGACAACGAGATCAATGATTCTGAAAGGATTGCCCGCATTTGTGGCGCCATGAATGAGGTCTTGGAATTCATTCGGACCGCCAGGCTCAGGGAATCGGGTCTCGCGATCTCGGATGGAACCAAGCATCTTGAAGCAAGGGCGACCCTGCAATCGGCAGTGGAGGAGTTAGAGCTCGTACGGGAACACCTCTACAAGGAGAATCTGGTCCTACGAGATGAAGTAGATCGAGTCTCCATGTTTGAAGAGATTGTGGGAACGTCACCGCCATTGCAGGCGGTGCTTTCGCGGGTGACCAAGGTAGCCATCGCGGATTCGACAGTTCTCATAACGGGTGAAACAGGAACAGGCAAAGAGCTTGTCGCACGCGCCATCCACCGACGATCAAACCGTGCCTCGCGCGCATTCGTGAGTGTGAATTGTGCCGCTATCCCCCGCGACTTAATCGCTTCGGAGCTATTCGGCCATGAGAAGGGAGCCTTCACAGGCGCAACTCAGCAGCGCCTGGGCCGCTTCGAATTGGCAAGCGGAGGAACGATCTTTCTCGACGAGGTCGGAGAGCTTCCATCTGAGACTCAAATTGCGCTCCTGCGTGTGCTGCAGGAGCGCGAGTTTGAGCGTGTCGGTGGAACGCGCCCAATTCCCACTGACGTCCGGGTGATCGCCGCCACCAACCGCGACTTGCAGGCTGCGATGCGCACGGGATCGTTCCGCAACGACTTGTTTTATCGCCTGCATGTTTTCCCGATCGTGATTCCTCCTCTTCGAGAGCGAGGAGAAGACATTGCGCTTCTCGTTGAGTACTTTATCGACCGCTACGCGCGGAAGGCCGGCAAGAACATTGCAATCATCGACAAGAAGACTCTTCGATTGCTTGAGTCATACCCTTGGCCCGGGAACATACGAGAATTGCAGAACGTCATCGAGCGTTCAGTGCTGCTTTGCGAGACGGAGAGCTTCTCGATCGACGAAAGCTGGCTGCCACAGCAGCCGTCTCCAGTACGGTCGAACGACGAAATGCAGCTCCCTCGAAAACTCGCGACACAAGAGAAGAGCATGATTGAGGCTGCGCTAAAAGAGAGTGGCGGGCGTGTGTTTGGGCCCACAGGGGCCGCGGCTAAGCTGGGCATACCCCGGTCCACGCTGGAATCGAAAATTCGGTCGCTTGAAATCGATAAGAACGGATTCAAGCCACAGCTGGAAAGTTGAAAAGACCCAGCAAACTCGTCGGCTGTTTCTCATCTCGTCGTCCCTTCTAGCCAGCAACTCTCTAATACCAATCCTGGCTCGGCTGTCTTCGCGCCCAATATATGGTCACGGTGAAGCCGCCATCGATAATCAAGGCACAAAAAGAATGCTGTGATTTGGCGACTTTTCGACATTTGGTGAGAACCCGCCATCGGCTGGCCGTTTAAATAGCCTCTTTTCATGTGTTTAATTTGGCTATCACTTTGCAATTGGCGATACGTGTTCAGGATCCTGCGAAGCGCGAACGGGGAAGTGGTTCTCACGCTTATCGGTCGAATGACCGGCGAGAACCTCCAGGAATTGAACTCATTGATCGCGTCGGAGGGGAACATCTCTCGAATCGTATTGAACTTGAAGGATGTGACTCTGGTCGATCGCGAGGTCGTTCACTTTCTCGGACAGTGCGAAACGGACAAGATCACGCTCAAGAATTGTCCAGCCTATATCCGAGACTGGATTGATGGAAACCGAAAAGCAAAAGCGGGGCGACGGAAGTGAGGCTCGCCGTGTTCTTGCATAGCTTCTAAAGCGGCCGAAAGGGGATGCTGCCATGGCATTGCACCGTTTTGCGATTGAGGACATCCGTTATCAGGCTGCTCGCTCCGGCAACGAGTTGGCCAGCTCCGATGTCGTCGGCGAACCAACTTCAAATCATGACGGATTCCAGGGAATCATAGGCCGGAGTTCGGCACTGCAAAGAGTGCTGCAAATGGTGGAGCAGGTTGCGGCGGGTGATTCAACAGTGCTGCTGCTGGGCGAGACCGGCACCGGCAAGGAACTGATCGCTCGCGCGATCCACAATTGCAGCAATCGAAGAGAACAAGGCTTTGTAAAACTTAACTGCGCCGCAATTCCGAGCGGTCTGCTCGAAAGCGAACTCTTCGGACATGAGCGCGGCGCCTTCACCGGGGCTATCACGCAGAAGGTCGGACGCCTCGAACTTGCCGATCAAGGCTCGCTGTTCCTCGACGAGATCGGCGATATTCCGCTCGAACTCCAGCCAAAGCTTCTGCGCGTATTACAAGAACGGGAATTCGAACGGCTAGGCAGCACGCGGACGAGAAACGTGGACGTCCGAGTTATCGCTGCGACGCATCGTGACTTGGAGGGGATGATTCTCGAAAAACAATTTCGGAGCGACCTGTACTATCGCCTGAATGTCGTACCCATATTCCTGCCGCCTTTGCGCAAACGGCCGGAGGACATTCCGCTTTTGGTGCAGCATTTTGTCTATACGTTCGCGAGAAAAGCCGGCAAGACGATAGACACGATCTCGTCGGACACGATGGAGGCGTTGAAACGCTATCCCTGGCCGGGGAATATTCGGGAATTGGAAAACGTAATCGAACGCGCCGCAGTTCTAAGTCGCGGTCCGGTCCTGCGGGTTGCACAGCGCGACCTAAGTAGTCGCATTGCTCCCGGCCAAAATGCAGACCGTCTGCAGACGCTGGAAGAAGTGGAACGCAACCATATTTTGACGATACTGAAAGAGACGCGATGGACACTCTCGGGGCCGGGTGGGGCGGCGGCGCGCCTGGGACTGAACCGCTCAACGCTTTACTTCCGAATGAAGAAGCTCGGTATCGTTCGAAGCCTGCATGCGAGTCTCGACGCGTAACGATCGCGCGCCATCGATTGTTGGCTGCCACCTGACAACCTGCTGACACGCACCCAGTGTCCGTGAATTCGACCGATTTCCTGTTTCTCGAAACCACTGCGAGGAAACCACTTGCTGGGCCGGCACGCGGGTGCACTTCGGCAGGCTGATTGCACTCCCCGAAAAGTCTTGGTTTAGCAAGATGGAGCCCTATGAGCGCCCTACAACATCTCGCCAACTGTCGGAGGATGGCCGCTCGGCCTTTCCCGGTCGAGAAGATTGCCGCTCGAAAGCTTGCCCCTCCTGGTCCGCCGCCGGCGGCGAATAAGGAAATCGATCCCAGGAGGGCCGATGAGAATCTGGCGCTGGTCCAGCGCGCAGCCGCGGGGGAATCAGAAGCTCAAACGCGACTCTTCGCGATACACACGCCTATGCTGTATCGAGTAGCGCTTAGGGTTTTACGAAACAAAGAAGATGCGGAGGACGCCGTCCAAGATACCTGGCGCAGAGCCTATTTGAAATTACACACATTCGAAGGACGATCGTCGATTTCCACCTGGCTCACGCGAATCGCCATCAATTCGGCCCTCATGATTCGTCGCAGAAACAAACGTCGCTTTGAGATTCCACTGAACGAGGCGCCCGGCGATGAAAGCGCACTGCCACTTCCTCTCGACGACGGGCATACGCCTGAACAGTCTTGCGGCCAGGCAGAGTTGCGCGACTTGCTCGCACAACAGATTGATCGACTGCCTTCCTTGATTCGAGCGGCATTTCTGCTTCGTGACGTGGATGGATTCACTACAGAGGAATCGATCGAGCTGCTCGGCATCAAGAGCAGCGCGCTGAAGTCTCGAGTCCTGCGGGCCCGCCGAAAGCTCGCGCATAACATGCGACGACTGCTTCGTGGCGGCCAGCAGCCAAAGCGTCTGTATCGATTGGTTGTGACTCAGAACGCCTCCGTTCAGGCGGAGGATGAAATAGCTTAGGGGATCGGAAAACCTTAATGAGCCCGACGGTCAAAAAAATACTCTTCCCAGTTGACTTCTCACCCGCGTGCGCGGCCATGGCCGATTATGTGGGCAGGGCTGCGGGGCTATTCAGAGCTAGAGTGACACTGCTCCATGTGGCCGACCTCGCGAGCCGCAATGGATTCGAAATCTACGCGCGACCCGCTCCCGAAATAGCAGAAGAGCACCGCGGCATCGCGCAGAAAAGGCTGAGCGCCTTTCTCCAGGCCGAATTTCCAAATGCCGAATCGGAGCGTCTTCTCGCTTTTGGCGACGTGGCAGACGAGATCACACATCTGGCCCATGCTGGCGCCTTCGATCTCATCATGATGCCCACGCACGCCGGCTGCTTCCGCCGAATGTTACTTGGTTCCACCACAGCCAAAGTGCTCATCGATGGCGACTGCCCTGTACTGACCAGCGAACACGCCGAAATGATAGTTCCGAAACCGCTCGAAAATCGAAAGTGGCTCTGCGCGACGAGCCTCAATGGCGATTCCGAGCGAGTGCTTCGCGTGGCTTCCGAGGCAGCGGAGACCACCGGGGCGCGGCTTTCCGTGATTCACGCAATTCAGGTGAGCCGTCTGGCGCTGCCTAGGCAGTTAGGGCGGGATGACGAGATGGATCTTTTCGAGGCGCGAGACGCGCGGCAGCGTGCCGAGCAGATTCAACGGGCGGTTGGATCGAATGCTCCCTTCCAGATCACCGCCGGCCCGTCCGTGAAAGAGGCTCTGGTCGAGGCCGTCGGGCGTTCGGGCGCCGACGTACTCATCATTGGAAGGAAGGGGCAGCATGATCTTGCGTATCAGATCATTCGCGATTCGCCCGTATCGGTTTTGAGCATATAGCGAAAACTGCTCCGTTGCCCGGGTCCGGACGGTAGGAAGGAATGCGGACAGGACCGCATCGAATCAGTATTATGAGAACCGGTGCACAGGAACAGGGTGCGCCAGGGTTTTTGATAGAACAAGAGACGAGTCCTAGACGAAAAGGAGATCACATGAAGCCCATACAAGCAGTTTGCGACAAATGCAAAAAGACCGTGGACGCAAAGCCACTACTCAGCGAAAACGAGCTGTGGGAAGCGCTAAATAAGGGCGACGAAATCGAAGTGATGCACCTTGCCGATGATATCCACCACACATGGAAGCTCACCGGACAAGACAAAGATAAGCTACGCAAGGCGCGGGCTGCTGGCACGGTCTAACCCGCGAAGAGCAAGATTACGACTATGGACAGCTCCAGGGCAAAGAAGCGCATCGTCATTCTCGGGGGAGGGTTTGCAGGCGTCGAAGCCGCACGGTACCTCGACCGCACGGCCGCAAAACACGAAGACGTCGAAGTGACTCTCGTGAGCCGGGAAAATTTCGTGGTATTCACGCCGATGTTGCACGAAGTGGCCGCGGGCGATCTCGAGCCCACTCATATCTGCAACCCGCTTCGCAAGCTGCTGGGCCGGGTCGTCGTACTTACGGGCAATGTCGAATCGATTGATCTCTCTCAAAGGTGTGTCACGATCTCTTATTCCATCACTCCCATCCGGCGTGATTTGCCGTTCGATTACCTTGTCCTGGCATTGGGCTCGGACACGAATTACGCTGGAGTTCCTGGCGTCACCGAGCACGCCTTCGGCATAAAAACTCTCGGGGACGCCATCATGCTGCGAGCCGCGGTCATCGGACTGCTTGAGGTGGCCAGCGTAGAGCCCGATCCTGCGCGCCGCAAGAAAATGCTCACTTTCGTGGTTGCGGGCGGAGGATTCGCGGGCGTCGAGACGATGGGCGCAATCAACGATCTCGCGCGCGAAAGTCTCCCGCACTACGGCCGGATCGATCCGAACGAGGTGCGCGTCGTTCTGATTCACGGTGGTCCCGTCATTCTGCCGGAGCTTGGCGAAAAGCTCGGCCGTTACGCGCAGAAAAAGCTTGGCGGGAGACGTGTAGAAATCAAATTGAATTGCAAAGTCACGGCTTACGAGAACGGCGCGATTCAGTGCAACGACGGCGATCTCATACCCGCAGATACCCTCGTCTGGGCCGCGGGTGTTTCCCCAAGCCCCACCCTGAAGACCACGCCTTTCGAATTGCAAAAGGGCCGCGTCGTCGTCGATTCCACGATGGAGGTTCCCGGTTACCCCGGAGTTTGGGCGGCAGGTGACTGCGCCGCGATCACTGATCCCGTCACGAAGCTTCCATATCCTCCCACGGCGCAGCATGCCCTCCGCGAAGGCCGCCTGATCGGCGAGAATATCTGCTCGCGATTAGAAGGCCGGCAAACGAAAGCCTTTGTGTATAAAGCACCGGGACAGCTCGCCGCCATCGGCCGCCGCACCGGCGTCGCTCACCTCTTCGGGTTCAACGTCTCGGGACTCGTTGGCTGGGTGATGTGGCGGACCATCTACTTGATGAAGCTGCCGCGATTGGAGAAGAAGCTGCGCGTGGCGATCGAGTGGCTTCTCAATGTCGTCTTCGAGCGCGACCTCGGCCAGTACGTCACCCTTCGCGACGTCCAATCCCTGAATCGCTTGATCGATCCAGCTACGAAGACGAGGAGCGCCGGCGTATGAAGCTTTGCCATCAAGACGGGAACCTGAACGTGGCGAGGAGCAACAGGGGAACGAGGGCTATAAGCCGACAGCGGCCGCGAATCGGTTTTGGACTTGCCGCAATCGTTCTTTTACTCCGGTTGCCCCTGTTTTCCACTTCCGGCCGGCAGGAACCCGCGAGCCGCCAAAATGCCGAGCCCGACAATTTCTATCGCGAATACGTTGGGCTTACCGATGATCAGATCGCATCGATCCACGACGGCAAGGCCATCGCCAAAATAATTGACTCGCCCACCCCTGACGAAGTCTTCGTCTTCGGATCCGTCTACATCAATTCCACTCCCGAGAGCTACCTCAAGTTTGCTTCGGATGTCGACCAACTGCGCAAGCTACCCGATTATCTGGCGATCCGCAAATTCAGCGATCCGCCGCAACTCTCCGATCTCGATGGCTTCACACTCGATGACGACGACATCAAGGAACTGAAGAACTGCAAGCCGGGTAGTTGCAAGGTCCAGCTTCCCGCCGAGTCGATGGATGAATTTCAGAAGCAAGTGAACTGGTCCGCACCAGATGTGGGAAACCAGGTTAACGGTCTCGCACAGCGAATGGCCCTACAGGCACTGCAGGAATATATACGCGGCGGAAACAAAGCTCTCGGCACCTATCGCGACAAGAAACATCCCTCGGCCGTCGCCGAGACGTTCGCGTCATTGCTCAGCCGCTCTAAGGCGCTCCCAGTATATTTGCCGGAGCTGGATCGCTACCTGCTCGATTACCCTGCCGCGCCCTCAGGCCAAATTCAGTCTCAGTTTTATTGGGAAAAGGTGAATTTCGGCTTGAAGCCCACGCTTCGCATGGTGCAAGCCATCGTTTTTCGTGGCGTTGGTTCCACGGAGCCTGCCTATGCGGTTGCCATCAAGCAGCTCTACGCGACCCATTATTTCGAAACCGCGCTGGATCTCACGGTCTGCGTCCGGGCCACGGACGCTCCCAGCTCGCATGGCTTCTTTCTCATCACGATCAAAGGTTCGCAGCAGGCCGGTCTCACGGGATTGAAAGGGGGTATCGTGCGCAAGGTCGCCGTCGATAGGACCCGCTCCTCGCTCGAACGCGCGTTGGCGTCAATCAAACAGAAGCTGGAGAACCAAACACAGTAGTCGAGGGTCATCGCTTCGTTCGGAGACACATGGCATTCCCTGATCGCCGCACAGTCAACGTACTCTGCACGATTCTGCTGTTCACCATTGTGCTCGCAATGGTGTATGTCGCCCGCGGCGTACTTGTGATCTTCACTTTCTCGATTCTTTTCGCATATCTGATCGACCCCTTCGTCCGTCTTTTGCAGCGCCATTCCCTCGTTTTCAGAAACCTAAGGGGCCCTCACGTGGCAGAGGCGTATCTCTGCCTTCTGATCCTCATTCCCCTGACCATTCATCTCGTGGCGCCTGGCTCGCTCGGGAAAGCGACGAAGCTCGCGAAGCAAGTGCCCGCATTTGTTGCCGGAATCTCGACCGGCGAAATTGCCGCGCAAATCGGCGCCAAATATGACTGGAGCGAGCCTCAGCAGCAACGCCTGAGGTCCCTTCTCGTTCAGCACCAGACGAGCATCGAGGGCATGGCTAAGGGATGGGAGCGGTCCGCCTTGTCTGCCCTCGCCGGCTTGATCGTGATACCCATACTTGCCGTCTTCTTCCTCAGCAATGGCGGAAATATGGTCGATTCGCTTATTCGCGTGGTTGCGACGAAAGACGACATCGAGGGGTTGCAATCTCTCGCCGGCGAGTTGAACTCCATGCTCCATCACTACATCCGGGCAAAGGTGACTCTGGCGGTTCTGTCGCTCGTGTTCTTCTCCGTTGCTACCCTCTTGCTGGGTTTCCCTCATTTTCTCGCGCTCGGCCTCCTGGCCGGGGTTCTAGAGTTCATCCCTCTCGCTGGCTGGATGACTTCAGCAGTCGCGATACTCAGCATCGGCGCGATGACGCACGCCCACTGGATTTGGATGGCCGCGCTGATCGGTCTCTGGCGAATGCTGATGGACTATTGGATTTCGCCTCGCGTGATGGGCCACGAGCTCGAAATTCATCCGTTGTTGGCCGTCTTCGCGGTAATGGCGGGCGGAGCGATCGGCGGCATCGTCGGCATCTACCTCTCAGTGCCCTTCGTTGCTGTGCTTCGGGTATTGTGGCGCAGTAAGGTCGTGGGGCAGGCAGAGCACGCTTCTTGAGTAAAGGCGACAACGTGCTCACCATGCACGTTCTCTTGGAAATCGTCCTGTGCACGAACTGTGCCCGAACGCATCGAATGGTAGTATCAACCAATTCGGATGGTCGCAGGTCTCCGCAACGGAACTTCCTTCTGTTTCAATCACGCTCTCCAAACGCCAGCTTCGGCCGGGAGAGTATCGCGCTGTTCCTTTGCCCTGACCATCTTCGCGCCAACGCTCTCCATCCACGGGAGGGAGTCAGGAAGTGGCATGATTTCAGGAAGCCACACTCCCGGATTTCGGTTAAGTTCTCGCCAGCCTTCGGCGTGGGCTGCCTTCGAAGAGCGTGCTAGGCTGCAACCAGTCTTGGTAGTTTTCACCCGTACGGGAGGTGCTGCCCCAAGGCGTACCACGGCTTTGTCATTGAAAAGATGTGAGAACTACTTTCGGTCCAACTTCAGTCCAATTCAAGAGTTTGGTTACACCGCATTGTTCCGCGTAAGCGACACCAGATGCGGCACTTAGTGGATTAGCCCTACTTCTTGCAAAGCAGGTGCTCTCCCAGCTGAGCTACACGCCCACCGTAACTTCCTGATTCTAAACGATTGCGGTCGCAAAAATCCAACAACGAACTCCTACGCTCGAAGCAGGTGCTCTTCGGCAGAGGCTCGTGCGGCATGCACTGGGGGCCATTGCGCCGTCAGAGGCTTACAGTGCTGCGTTCAAATACACAGTCTTCGATTGTCGGTCCACTCGGTCCAACCAGCCTTTCGATAGAACCTTCACTTCTATGCCGAAGATTAAGCTAGAAATCTTACTGTCCTGGTGAACACCTGTTTCGTGACCAGGCGGTCCTTCTCGGAGTGCGGTCATATCTCCATCCAGCGGTCCAAAGTCTCCTCGTGCTGCTCGACGTGCTATGACCAGATTGTTGGAGCAAAGGGAGATGCCGGCTGCGTCCCCTTTCGCTTGAGATCACGCTCCCCCGACGTGCACGTCCAGCACTGGTGGCAGGTCGAGGATCGCGCGCTCGATGCTGTCGAGGCGGGAGAGAGCGGCCTCGACGGCGGAGGCTCCCTCGGCCTTCGCCGCTCGCGCTCGATCGAGAGCGTGTTCAGCCATGCGAGAGACTTCATGAAGGAGTTTTCGAATTTCGACCTCCAACTTTTCCCGGCTTTCCTGCGCCCGGTTTACGACATCGGACTGCACGCGCGCGCTGTTCGTTTCCATCAAGTGTTCGAGAAAACTCCTGGCGTCGCGCTCGATGACGAAGAACGCCCAAACCAATCCAAGGAATACGTCCGCGAGAAAGCGCAGAGGGGAGGGTGGCTGTGCAATGGTAGTGAGATCTTCAAACGTGAAGCGCGACCGGACTCGGAAGCCCCTCTCTGAATCAAGCGCATTGGGCATTCGCGCGAGCGAGGGGATCCCGGATTCCGAAAGCTTCTTCAAGAAGCTATTTCCGATATCCACAAAACGTGATTCGACCTTGCGGTACTCTTCTTCGGCAAGAACTTGCTGGCTGCGCAGCCAGGGAAGAACGTATTGTTTCGAAATCTCCTGCGCGACGCGCATTGCGTCACGTCGAAACTTCGGGCCGAACCGACGCGGGAGGAGTCGAAGCGCGGCTGCAAAATCCGCCTCGGCTTTGGGCGTGGCGTTCGCAAGGAAGTTCTTTCTTTCTGTGAGAAACGCATCGGAAAGGTGGTGCAATTCACCCGTAAAAAGGTACGCCATGTCGCGCAGAGAACGCTCCGCGTCCGAGATCGTTTGGCGGAGATTGCGGATTCTTCGGTCTGATTCCTCGATCGGACGCACAAGAGCTTCTCTTTCTTCCGAAATCACGGTAAGAAGCTCCGCTGCGAGCCTTCGAAAGCCTCTCTCACTAGCAGCTTGAACGAGTTCGCGGCCTGATTCTTGGACCAGCTTTTCGAGCGCAGCGACCAGTTCTTCCCAATCGTGTTTAGCATTCGCCCCTTGATTTCTAAGCTGCTGTTCGGCGCTGACTTCGTAAATACGATCGATCGGGCGGCGCAGCTGTTTTTCGAGCATCCTGCTTGTAAACGATTTGGCGATGCTGCGCTCCTCAAGAGAGGTTCTGTCAGCCTTGTTCAAAACGACGATGAGATTAGTGACCTGCTTCCCGATCTCGCCGACCAGGGCGAGCTCTTCTCCGGCGATTGGCGGGTCGGCGCCTACAACGACGATAGCGGCGTCGATGTGGGGGATGAATGCTTGAGTCGCCGTCGTGTTTCCGGCAAAGACCGAGCCTAGCCCCGGCGTATCCACAAAGCACATTCCTTGCGCGAGGAGCGGGCTCGGAGAGAATACCTCGACACCCAAAACGCCCTTCGTGTTCTCCGGGTTCAGTTCTTCTGATACGTATTGCGGAAGCGCTTCTGGAGAGATATCTGTCCACGATCCGGCACGAAACTTCACACGGGCCTGCCTGGAACTGCCGTAGCGAACCACGGTTGGCACAGTCGTTAAGGGCAGCACGCCTGCGGGGAGGATGCGGTCGCCCAACAAAGCGTTAAGCAGAGACGATTTCCCACGCTTAAATTGTCCCACGCACGCAAGGTAGAATCGGCCTTCGGCGGTTCTCTGTGCGAGCGCGATAGCCTCATCTCGAACTCGTTCCGAACCCAACTCCTCGGCCAGGTCAGCAAGGCGGCGGAGAGAAACCTCCGGCGACGAATCCTGAATCATGACTTGACGTTCCCTACGCGCATCGCTCATGAGAGATGGCTCGAGAAGGACGCAAAGCGATTGCCTTGCAGTAGATAGTCCACGTGGATCAACTTGAGCTTCACCTGATCCCCGTAGTGATAGCGCGGATCCGCGGCCAGTTCGCACATCTTGACGATCGATCCGGGCAAGTGTCCGCTCAAGTGCAGGATATCCTCGCGAAAACCTTCCAGGTCGAGCGAACTTAACCCGAATCTCTGAATGCAAAGCTCCAGGAGTTCACGTGCGGACGCCTCGCTCAAAGGCCCCAATCGAATTCGATATTCATCAGTCCAATACAGGCTCCACGCGTATCCGATCTCGGCCTGGGAATAGCCATGACCCGCAAGGTACACCGGCGTTTTCGCGCGATACATGATCTCTTTCAGGAACTGGGCGGTCGTGTGCGACACCGGTGGCATGTGATCGACGAAAAACCGATAGTCTCCTTCCTTCGCCGCCGTCACTAGAATGCCGCGCAAGCGGAGCCCGGATTGTTCGGCGATCCATCGCGCGAGCGTAGCCTCCGTGCCACGGTCTGCATGAACCTTTTTGCACACGATCGGATCGCCAGCCAGATAGAGCCCGCGGACGAGGGATTCCACTAATTGTCGCCGGCTTGCCCCACCACTCCAGCAGATGCATTTGCGGCGTTCGGCATCGGGAAGCTCGGAGAGCACCCTCTGGATGAGCACAGTTTTGCCCGCATCGGTGGCTCCCCAAACGAGCTGGCTTTGGCGTTTGCGCAAAGCGACTTGGAGGCGCCGCATCTCGCTTTCGCGACCAATCAACTGTTCGAATGGTGCATTCGGTTGTCCCATATTCTATCGACCGAGGCCGACCTGTCGGATTGTCCCTGCCGCACTATTTCGAACGAGCGCCGTCTTGATGCGTGTACTTAATCACCTCGACTTCGGACATGGCGATCAACCCCTCGTCAACCATCTCGTCGAGCAATGGAAGAAGTTTTTGAATCTTGTCCTCCGAATCGACCACGCTAACCATCACGGGAGCATCATGGGAGAACGAAAGATGGTGCGTTCGGCGAATGAGGGTGCTCGCGCCGTAGCCCTCAATTCCGCGGAGCACGGTAGCCCCGGCGATATCTAACTCCCTGCATTTCTCGACGATGGCCCGGTAGAGGGGCTTGTCTTTCCACTTGTCGTCTTCACCGAAATAGATCCGCAGCATTTTGGCGTTTCCCGATAGCTTCATGAGCGAGCCTCCTTTCTTCTTTCGTCCGTCGCGTAGTTGTGGGTGTACTTGATCACATCCACGTCGGACAGGACGACGAGGCCTTGCTGAACCATTTCGTCGAGGATTGGGAAATACGCCTGTAGCTTTTCCTCAGTGTCGACGACAGAAAGCATCATGGGACGGTCATGCGAGAGATGCAGAGTGGAATCTCGATGAATTCGCCGGTTCGCGCCGTATCCGAGGATTCCCTGATAGACCGTGACTCCGGCAATGTCGTTGGCGCGCATGCTTTCGATCAGAGCCTTGTGCAGCGGCTTGTCGCGCCACTTGTCGTTTTCTCCGATGAAGATCCTCATGAGCTTGGCTTTGCTTTCACGCTTGAGCGGCGGTACCACCTGCTGCGGGGCCTTCTTCTTCTCGATTTCAGCCGGTTTTACAACCAAGGTGTCTTGCACTTCGATCAGGCCCGTTCCTGCAAGTTCGTGGAGCTTAGGCAAGACCTCTTCCACCTTCTCGGGTGTCTCGATGAATTCCACCTTAATTGGGAGATCCTGCGTCAGGACCTCGATTCGCATCGTATGGAGATGGTGATCGGCCCCAAAGCCTGCAATGCCGCGCACCACGCTCGCGCCCGAGATCCCGTGGTAGAAGAGGAAATTCAGGATCGCGGAGTACAAGGACTGTCCGTGGTATTGATGATCCTCACCTACGTAGATGCTTACTTTTTTGGCAGGCCCGGCCTTGAGCATGTTGTCCCCCTAACTTTCGATTCCGCGCTGCGCCACCAGGAACTCAGCAGCGCGTCCAAGAACGCCGCCGCCAGCATGACTGCCTTTCTTCACTTCCTGTAGGAAGTCTTCAAGAATCTCCGCGATTTCAGCACTGTTTCTGGCCATGAGTTCCTGGAGACTCTTTTGGGAATTCTCGGGCAGCTTCAACGCAACCTCGCGGCCGTGCCGCGAGCAAAGCATCCCGTAATCGTGCAGCCAGGAACGGGATCTCGGTTCGCGAAATTGCTCTGCGATTTCGTCGAGTCGCCGTTCCTTTTCCTTATGCATTTTCCTGCAAACGTCGCACTGTTCCGGCACAGGAGAAGCCGGCGTCCATTCGGGATCTGTGATGGCCTTCAGGAAGATCGTCGCGATGGCTTCTGCCGGCGTTCCATTGGCCGCCACCCAAGCGTGCGCGTTGCAGAAGTGCCGACAATCCTCCGGCGCGAGATGCTTGATCAGACTGCTCTGAAATTCCCTGAGGGCCGTGCAGATGGGACACGAACTTCGCGCGACCATGGTTGTGATTGGAAGTTTTGCAATATGCGGTTCTCTTTTCATGCGATTGTCCTTCCGGTAATCACGCCTAGCCAGACCGACACGAAACCGACGCTCACGCTGAACACGACATTCATCGCCGCAATCAGAATTTCGCCGTCCTGGAAGACGCGAAACGTCTCATATTCAAAAGAGGAAAACGTGCTATACCCGCCAAGGAATCCAACGGGGATCAGGTATCTCCAGTTTGGGCTCCAATGCGCCCTCTCTGCTAGAAGCGTCATGATGAAACCGATCAAGAAGGATGCCGTCACGTTAATGATGAAAGTGCCGTATGGAAACCGAGTTCCCATCCGACCGCTCACATAGCCTCCAACCCAAAAGCGCAACATAGAACCGATTGCTCCCCCAATAGCTACGACCAGATATTTGGTCATGAGAATCGCTCTGTCTCTGCTCCTTTCGAAGGTGTCACACCGTCTCCGAAGCCTCTCGCGTTACGTCCATGCGACCCGTCGAGTCCACATCCTCAAGAACACCTTTGGCAGCTACGGACGCCTTCAACCCGGAAAGGTCCCTCTCCATACTCTCAAACTCCCCACTGGCTAGCTCTCGATCTCCCAACGCTTGTTCGGCTCGAGCGCGGTAATTCTCGGCGTAGGTCTCAAACTTCTGCTTTAGTTGGCCGATGACGAACTCCGCCCACTCTTGAACCACCCGCCAATAGGCCTCGATTGCGTCGTAGAACGGTTGTTGGAGCTGGCGGGAAATCCGTTTGGCCACATGGAGCTTGGCGGCACGCCGACCGAAAAGCCCCACGAAAGTGGGGCGAGATAACACGAGGGTCAAAGGAATTGATTCAAAAACGGGGGTGCCACGTACAACCGACCGGAACTCGTCTTCGGCGGGCACGTCGGGAATGCCCAAGTCAGCAGCCGATTGTCGAAGATCGTGGCCCAGGCGATCCGCGAGAGCCATTATCTCTCCCTGAAGCTTTCGAATCCGGAGCTGGATCGACTGCGTAATGCAGTCTCGAACCAACTGCCCTGGCACAACCACGCCGTAATCGCTCTGCGACCAAGAATGAAGGAATCGCTTGGCCGCTTCTTCGATTGCTTGTGGGATATTCGCGCTGGCGTCCTCGACAAATTCTGCGCAGAACGACCGCGTTTCCTCGATTCGCCCTGTTGTCTTACGCAGGAGCGCTTCTGCCGCACGCGCTTGGTCCCTGGATCCGGCCGTAGACCGGCCATCCTTCTTGAGCCGTGCTTCGAGACCAGCCACCACAGAATCGCGCAAGGCGCCAATTTTCCTGCGCAGGGATGCGGCCCGCAGCTCCCGCGCGCGCGCATACAAGGGCATGATCTGGTTCTCAAACCACTCATCGAGCATGTTCTTGCACGAAGGCAAAACGCTCACAGGATGCACTGGCAAATCGAGCTTGCACTCGGAAGCGATGTGATCCTTGACGTACTGCACGACGCGAAGGCGGTCATCCAAACCGAGCAGATCCGCTTTGCTAAGAAGAACGTTGACGGGGATTGCCGCTTCCTCGAGAGCCATGATCGTCTGAAGATCATCCGCCGTAAGGGTGGACCCTGCGTCAATCAAGAAGACTCCCAAGTCGCATTTCGGAAGATAGGCGAGCGTCTGGGTGGCTCCGCTGGTTGCCAAAGATCCCAGGCCGGGCGTATCGACAAATGCTACTCCCCCCTGCAATCGGGGCGAAGGCAAGGCCACAACCAAGCGCGTTACGTGCTTCGTGTTCCCGGGATTCTGCTGTTCGGTTGCGAACTCCTGCAAGCGAGGAACTTCAAGCGTCTTCCGAGGGGCTTCCGCAAAAGAGACCGTCAGAGTGGGCTCTGCGGAATACGTGAGCCGAGTCGGAACAGCAGTGATCGGCGTGACGCCCACCGGCAAGACGTCGATTTCGAGGATGGCGTTCAGCAAAGACGATTTCCCGGCGCTCACACGCCCAAACACGGCAATCTCGAAGCTCTGATCTTCGGCTCGATCCAGAACGGCGGCGATCGAAGAACGAAATTCCACCAAGCCTCTATTGCGAACGATCTGTTCGATTCTCGCAAGAAGCGCGAGATCGTTCCCGGCTTGTTCCAATCGCTGAAGCCGCGCGCGCAAATCCTGGCCGACTCCTTCCGAGACGTAACGGTCGAAACGATGGACCAGGGTGGTCAGCTCGCCGACGATTCCGTTGAGTTCGGTTGCTACGCTCTCCGGCACTGAACCGTAGCCTTTCATATATTCGGGCTTCAATTCCTCGACTGCGATATCGATCGCGTCCAGGTCGACACGAATCGATCGAGACGCCGGGATCGCCGGCTTCTCGCGCCCGATTCCCTGTCCCTCCAGAATGCGGACGAGTTGCGCTCGAACGCGGGCGATGTAGTCTTCAATCGTCCTGCGCTGCGCAGGGACAACGTCGTTCAAATAGCGGGGGAACGCCGCCTTCGAGGCGGACGCATTGAGGATGCCCTCGATCTCGACCAGTAGCTTGTCGATGTACTGGCATGAGACGCGCAAATGTCGCGCCTGAAATTCGTTCAGCGATTCATGGGGTACTTGCTCGCCTGAGTTCATGAGAGTCCCACCGAGCACGTACGCGACAAGCGCCATGACCGCGCACGAAGCTCATACTCGTTCCGTGGGTGCTCAATGCTAGGGAAGGAAGAAAACAAACAGACGACTTCCTAGCAAGGAGAACCCTCGTAGGAGTCATCTGCCCCATTTAGGGGCGGTTTAGGGCGAACTCCAACACCCGCAACAACGCCATTATTTTCCGTTCGAACGTTGAAGTCAATCGCTCATCGTGGCGCTCCCCGGTCCTAGCTGCTTCCTGCTGGCCGAACGTTTGGCTGGCCGACGAGCAGGTTCAGGCCCTTTTCTGCCGATCCCCGTTCCTCCTCGGTCGCGAGTTCCATGTGATGGCCGCCATGTCGCAGGGCAAATCGCTCCATGTTTTCGGCCGTGCGCTGCAAAACGCCGGCGGACTGTAACACCATCCTGTTTGCCAACTCCGTCTGCGGGGCCCTCTGGACAATGGCCTCGAGGTGCCGTAGGCAAACACACGGAAGATCGACATCACTGCCGCGGCGGAGATTCTCGTTTTCGCGAACGAAAGTAGCGATTACTTCTCCCTCGGTTTCGGCGACCGCCTGACAGGCACGGCATTTGTGAGGTCCGGGGAGAAGCTCTTCGAACTGGTCCTTCCAGTCGTTGCGCAAATGTCCTAGGCGGGAAAGTGATTGCAGATGTTCGGCGACATAGAGCAGAGTGTGCGGGTATCCGGACGCGATTCCCTGCGGAGAGGCAAGCCGCGCGTACTCCCGGGTGTGGAGGGTACAAAAGCCGGACCGCGAAGCGTGGGTCGATTGTTCTTCGCGGCTATGGCTCAGTTCATATTGAAAGCGACTCATGAACTCGAAAGTTGCATTTGCCATCCGTTTGCAAACAAAACAGGACGAAATCTTCAACGATCGCCCGGTAGACATTGTGCGGATCGTCCTGGGCCGGGGGAGAGCGGACGCGGCGTCGGTCGAGGCCCCGCCGCGAATCCGCGCGCGAATCTCCTCAAGACGCCCCTCCAGTTCCTTCAGTCCCGGCGCCTCATGAGACGCGAAAAGTGACTCAACGCGGTCGCACGTTGCGGTGAGAAAATCGCGAGACCTGTCGGTGAGCAGGTAATTGACGAGGGCGCGCTCGAAAGCAGGGAGCCCGCTTCTCTCGAGCCGCTCGGCATTGCCTTCGAGCTTGGCCGCTAGGCCGTCCGAAGCCGAGACGGGGAACAGAGGAATTTCATCGGCTCCAGCTTCCTCGGCAACGCGCAATCGAATGAAATCAAGAACCTCGGCCCTTTGGCGGGAAGTGCAGAGGTCTTGTTTGTTGACGACGATGAAGATCCTCCGGCGCCCCTCTCAAGGAAGATCTCTTGTAGGAGTCATCTGCCCAGAGGGCGGTTAAAGGCGAACTCCAACACCTTTGATCTAGCGTCGAGCAGGGCCCGTTTCCAAAGCCTGGTTCCGAAGATTGACAAGGAAGCGCAGGACAGCGTCCAGCGCTTGCTCCTTTCCGTCTGAATTTATCCTCCGTGCAATTTCGTCCTCAACCGGCTCTCGGGCGATATCGAAGTGTTCGACCAAAGCCGTTCGCACTTCTGATTGAAGGAACCAGTTGGCGCGCGGCAACATTTCGATCAAGCGGTGAACCGCGCGCCACCGGTCGGGCACGGAAGCAATCTCGAGCCCGATGCGACTTGTGGCGATCACGATCTCCGAGTCGTCCTCGTCAAGCAAATCGCGCAACCTCATCCAGTCCTCTTCCCGAAGCTTTAGGTCCGCAAGGATGCGCAGCGCCCATCGGCGCCGTTGGAGGCCCGACGGGATCTCGTCCTCCGCCGACGGATTTCTAGAAATCGCTGCTTCCGTCAGGAATGGGCTAGCTGCAAGACCGAGAGCCCGAATCGCTTCCTCCGCGTTTGATCGGCAAACGCCGTCGCCAAGCGCCAACAGAAAATATGGCATCGCCTCCGATCTCCGAAACGTGCCCAAAGCGTCGACGATGCCCGGAAGGAGGCGATCTGTGGCGCGCATGAGACATTCGAATGCATCCTCGGTTTGCCATCGAGCCAGTTCCCTGGCGGCGGTACTGCGGACGGCATCTTCCGCATGCCGAACCACCGGATCCTCAATCGGCGCGGGGTTGCTCAAGTACTCAATCAGGACGTCCTTGGCCCCGAGCTCTCCGAGCGTCTCGACAGCCAACTGCCTGGGCTGGTAAATGCCTCGCGGCCTTCCGTGAAGGAGATAAGACCGGAGGGGCGGAACCGCTCGTGGCCCACAACCAATTAGGGCGGCGGCGGACAGGGAGCCCCCTCGCAGAGACTCCAGGTCTCCAACGAACGATTCAATTTCCTGATCCGTGAATTCCCTCGTCGCCACTGACCGCAGTCCTCTCCCTATGCCTTCCACGAGGCGTAGATGCTCCTTCCCGCGTAAGTCGCAGCACGCCCGAGTTCATGTTCGATTTCAAGCAGCCGGTTGTACTTAGCGATTCGCTCTCCGCGGCACACAGAACCCGCCTTGATCTGTCCCATGCCTGTCGCCACGGCAAAGTCAGCGATCGTTGCCCGCACCGGCTCGGTAACCCGCCTTGTGAATCGCGGTCTTCAGGAGTTCCATCGCTTCTTCGTTGGATCGCAGCCTGAAAACCAGTATCAGCGCTAATCCAACATTGGTCATGGCGCGCCGCTTTCGAATCAATCGGGAAATCGCCGCCGGGGGCATGACCCCGCGACAAGGATCCCTGTCAGGAGTCATCATCTGTCCCGGCTGAAAAGGGACAGCGAATAAGGCCGAACTCCATGGCCTTCTCAAACCGTCAGTTCGAATCCGCCTGCCATGACCGTCCACTGCAGAGCAGACGATTTTCTACGACAGCCGGAACAGCAACAGCATCACCAGCAAGAAACCAATCGTGTAGGCCACGTAAGCATTCAACCGGCCGTGATGCATTCCTGCGAGCAGTTTCGCAAACCAATCGATCGCGTGGCCGACCGGGTGAAAGAACAGCCGGTCCACGAGATGCGTTTCTTCTCTTCGCCGGAGAATCGCAGTCCGGAAATGGACCGCGACCGTCTCCCGCGTGTCCTCCACGATGTCGGGCCGGAAGATCGCCTGAAAGACGACGCGGACTGGATTCGAAAAACCCGTGGCTGTGTAGGTCATTTCAGGCAATAAGCGCGGGATTCCTCCGGCCCACAATTCGTTGCGAACCACGCTGCGTTTTCGAGTGCTTCGGGTCACGACAATCCATGTTGCGAATAATAAAATCGCCAGAGCTATGAAACCGTAGAATGTCGACATCGCAAAAATGACGGGGTTCTGCTCCGAGCCGCGCACCAGGACAACCAAACCCCTGCCAGGAAGGGCTTTTCTCCCCGTCTGGGCGCCTATATTGTGAAAGTCGCCGAGAAATACCGGAGGCAGTTGCTGATTTTCCGAGGTCGCTGTAAAGAAGGGAGGCACGAGCGAAGCGGTTGCGCTCGTCCCAACGAGCGGTTCGACTGCACGATTCAACACGGGAATCACGTAGGTAGGGAGAATGCCGAGCAGAAAACATGCAATCGCTAAATATGTCAGCGCAAACCGTGGCCGAGTCGACTTCTGATGCCCGCGCAGCTTCCATTCTCCTCGCTTGATTCCAAGGAAGCTCATCGCATAGACCTTGACGAAGCACGTGACCGCGAGTGCGGCTGTCAGCGCAAGGGACGCTCCGCAGAGGGCGAATAAGATCTTGCTCGCGGGAGACAGCAAGACGGCGCTGCGGAGCAAGGCCTGCAAGGTCAGCCATTCGCTGACAAAGCCGTTGAACGGTGGGATCGCCGATATGGAGAGGCAGCCGACCAAGAAGACAACGGACAGCGCTGGAAGAAAATGTGCCAGCCCGCCGAGACGATCCATCTCGCGCGTTCCTGTCGCAGCTTCGATGTCGCCGACTCCTTCAAACAGCAGCGTCTTATAAACCGAATGATTGACCATGTGATAGAGAGCGGCCGTCAGCGCAATAGCGGCTGCGACGCCATGACCAGAAGCGCGGAAAACCAAAAACGCGCCGACGCCGGCGACAATAATGCCCGCGTTCTCAATCGAGCTGTGGGCGAGCATGGTTTTCATGTCGTTGTCCGTGGTGGCGTACAGGATGCCTACCAGCGCGGTGATGCTCCCGATCACGAGAGCAAACAAGCCGGTGCCAACCCCATGGCTGGGAACCAAGTCCGCATTCAATCGCAGGATTCCGTAGAAGCCGAGATTCAGCGTGATGCCCGCGAGCACCGGAACGAAAATCGAAGGCGTAGCCGTATAGCAGCGAGGCAGCCAGAAATTCACAGGTACCAACCCGGCCTTGACGCCGAAGCCAAGGAACCCGAGCAGGAAGATGTTCCAGACGGCTCCATTCGAGAGGTGGGCGGCCGCCATCCCCAAGGCCGGAAAGGACCAATCGGACGCGCCTCTTCCCGCGATTGAGAACGCCACAACAACCGCCAGGAAACCAGCCTCGCTCATCGCGAGCATGATGTAGCCCGCGCGAGTATCTGCTTTCTGACTCCGTTCATAGTTCACAAGCAGGTAACAAAGGATCGACATGCATTCCCAACTGATCAAAAACAAGAGGGTATCGTTTGCAGTTAGGATGAGAACGACTGAAGCCATCAAAGCGAAATGGAGTACGCCGTAGCGCCGCATCGGATAACGTCCTCCGAAGCGGGCCTCGACAAAGTTCCTGGCAAAGAGCGATGCCGGCAGATAAACCAAACCTGCGGCAAACAAGAAGATTGCCGAAAGCATGTCCAGGCGCAATCTCAACGAACCCAGACCCTCGAGATTCCATAGAGTGGCTTCGAAACTTCGGCCGGTCGCCAGCGCTGCGGCCGCAGCCAGCATCATCAAGATGGAGCAAATCACGCTGAATCCGACTAACACGCGCACTGGATACCTACCACGCGTAGCGGCCGATAAGACGAGTCCACAAGCACAAAGAATAAAAAAGAGAACCAGCGCCGCCCCTGTCCACGTAAGCACGGTTACGCGTTCCTCTCCACTGGAGATTCATTCAGAACGAGAGGCTTACGCCCGGCGACTACTAACAATCCGTCGAGGACAGCCAGGGGCGGTGGCGGGTCTCCGGGAATTTCGAGATTCACCGGAAGGACCGACGCTGCGCCCCCCGCCGACATGAAAGTGTGGCCGAACACGCCTCCGTTGATGGCGCATGCACCAACAGCCACGACCCGCTTGGGATCCGGCATGGCTTCGTAGGTTTTTAGTAAAGGGCCCCGCATGTTTTCGCTGACAGGACCCACGACCAAAAGCACATCGGCAGCGCGCGGCGTCGCTGTAAAAAACATTCCGAGACGATGCATGTTATAGAGCGGATTATTCAATTGTTTGACTTCGTGAAGGCAGGCGCCACAATCGCCCGCATCCACAACAATAATGTGCAACGACCGTCGGTAGGACCGAGGCAAGGCCTCGTATTTTTCCGTTGGTGCTGTGGCCCACTCGTAATCTGATCGCCATTCCAATGCGTGCGGCTCCCCAAAGTGGCAGCGTTGGCAGTGAATGCACCGCCGCAAATCCACGCGGGCCCACTTGCCATCTGCGGCGATTGCGTCGACCGGACAGTTTGCCGCCGCAAGCGCGGCTTCCTCGGCGAAATGGAACTCTGTTGTTACGGGCCTTCCCGGCGTTACGCCGCCAGCGGATTCCGGTGCTCGCGGATAGCGGGTCGTTTGAACGCCCTTTCGTATGCCGTGCCAAAACCAAAAGCTCATCGGAATCTCCTGCGTTTACCGGTCACATTCCGTCGCGGAAAGCCCGAAAGTAGCCAAAATAATCGGGAAATCCTGGAAGGCGAAATCTTCCACGGCGACGCGGAACCCATGCCAATTGTTGAAGGACGCCGTAATAATGCGATAGCGTTCGACGAGCCCGGCCTCGTCTAGTCGCACCCAATGCAGCGCGGCGCCAATGGGCGCCTCTGCCCAGCCAAGAGCGACGCCGCCGAAAGGTGCTTCGCAGCGGGCGGTTACTGGCCCTGGCTGCAATCGTTCGGCGGCTTGATGAATCAAATTCGCAGATTGGTATGCTTCTTGAAACAACACGCGAAGCCGCGCATAGCCGTCTCCTTCAACCTCGCGCGGGACTTCAAACGTGTATCCCTCATATCCTCCGTAAGGACATTCGAGTCGCAAATCATGGCAGCGGGCGGAAGCACGTCCCACCGGACCCATAAAGTTTAAGTCGCGTGCTTGATCGGGACTGACCAGACCAACATCCTCCAAGCGGTCAAGAAAACTGCTCGTGAAATTCAGCCGTTCTTCGAGAACGCGCAAATCGCTTGCGGCCAGATCCACCGATTTGAGGAGCTCGGCGAAACTCTCGTTTGTGAAGTCGCGGCGGAGCCCTCCGGGGGTGTTCAATCCGAAGAGATAACGATGGCCCGTGAATTGGCACGAAGCGCGCAGGAGACGCTCTTCGATGATAGCGGCCTGCGACGCAGCGACCGCCAGCGCCGTCGATTCGCATATGCCCGTAATCGCACCCGCGTGGTGTCGGAGCCGTTCAAGTTCGCCGAGCAGGATGCGCAAGTGTTTCGCGCGAACCGGAACCTCGGCGCCACTCATCCTCTCAATCGCGAGCGAGAAGGCCAGCGAATGAGCGAAAGAGGATGTAGCCGCGAATCGTTCCGCAAGCAACAGCGCGCGGGAAACCGGCTCGCCCTCGGCGATTTTCTCCACGGCGCGAAAATTGTAAAAGAGGCGCGGCACGGCGCGCACCACGTCTTCGCCAACCGTTTCCAGCAGGAAATGCACGGACTGCCCCAATCCCCCTTCATACACTGGTCCTACTGGCATGGCGAATGCGCCAGGATCCCGGACAACGAGCAGCGGCCGCCAATCTGGATTCGGCCGGCGTCGGAAATACGCTTGATGCGCGTCCATGGATTTCCTCTGCAGTCGTCTGTGCGGTGCAGCTCCTTCCGGCCAGACTTGATCGTGCAGCACGAAATCCCCTAGACGCGGGTGACCTTCGAATTGAAGGCCGAACAGGTCCTCCGCCTCGCGTTCATGCCAGTCAGCTGCATGGACCTCGGAGCTTATGCTCGGCACCGAGGACGCCGAAGAGGGCACTTGCAAGAGCATCTCGATCCAGCCTGAGCCTGCTGCGAGAAATAAGTAGGAGAGGCGCCATTTGCCCTGACGCTCTTCGACAATTAAACCGCCAAAGGAGCACCCGGCATCCCAGAACAAGAACTTGCAGAGCTCTGACAGCGAACTTGGCTCCAGCAGCATGATCGACAGGGCAACTCCGCCATCTCCCCGAGATAAGGACACGCTTGCTCGAAACCGGTCTTGAACCGCCGCCGCCAACGGATCGAGTTCCACTCGTTTGAAAGAAGCCGCTGGCGAAAACGTTGCTGTCATCTCATCGACCTCCAAGTTGTTGCGCCGCCAGGAGCAACAAGGAATGCACCGGCCCGGGAACATAAACGCCAAGCACGGCGACCGGCGCAGCCGCAACCAGCACCGCAATGCGACAAGTCGTCGGCACACCAACATGTTCGCGCGGCCACTCGGCCTTGCCGAAAGCCATCCTGTTCACCTGGAACATGATTCCGACAAATGCGATGACGATCAGCAACGCCAATATTGCCACGGCGACCGAGTGGCCTCCGCGGATGCCCGCCGAAAGAATCGAGAACTCACTTAGAAAGATTGGGAAAGGAGGAGCGCCGGCAATGGCCAACGCGCAGAACACCAGTGCTGCGCCGGCGAAGGGCGAAACCCGCAGCAAGCCTCGGACCGATTTGATTTCCCGCGTGCCCATCATGAGCAGCACGACGCCCGCAACATAGAAGCAGAGTGATTTCGTGATCGCGTGGTTCAATAGCTGGAAAACGGCTCCGAAATCCGAGGCCCGCGACGCCAATCCTGCCGCGGTCAAAATGATGCCCATATGCTCGACCGTGGAATACGCGAACATTCGTTTGTAGTCGTGCACTTGAAGTAGCAGAAAGGCGGCAATTGCGACCGAGATCAACCCGATCACGATCATCCACTCGCCCAGGCGAGCTTCCGGGGATGCAAGTACGACACCAAGAAAACGCAAGATCACGTACAACGGCACCGACGTCTTCACGCCCGATAGCACGGCACATACCGGAGTCGGAGCTTCGCTATGCGCGTCGGGCAGCCATGTATGCATGGGCGCGAAACCCGTCTTTGCCCCGAAACCGATGAACACGAGCAAGAACGACAACTTGAGCAAAGCAGGAGACATGACCGGAGCGGCCGCCCGGAGAGCGTCCCAGGTTTCTCGCTGCGTGCCGCCGCCTGCATGCCATGACCAGAACAACACCAGAAACCCGAATAGGGCAATGGGAGCGCCCATGATCGTAAGCACCGAAAATTTCCACGCAGCTTCGAGCGCTCCAGCCGTGTTCTCGAAACCCACCAAAAGGACTGAGAACAGCGTCACGAGTTCCATCGCCACCCAGGTGAGATTCGGACCAGCCATCGAAGGAACGGCCACCAGCGCGAACGACAGCAGGTTGTACATGACGTAGAATCTCCACAGCTTTCCCTTGCTGCTGTGGCTCATGTATCCGCCGGCGTAAACCGCCGCAAGCGCGCAAACAAAGGTCACGATCAGCAGTGTGAGAGCCCCGAGCCCGTCCGCCTCGAACCAGCCGGCCGCGCCCGTGAATCGGCCGTCCGCAATCACCTTGGCGGCGACGAATGCAGCGAGTCCGAATTCGATGCACTGGCCCACCACGGTGATGTGCCAACTCGCCTTCCGAAAAGGGCCAAGCCAGCACAAAAATGCTGCAAGCGCCGGAAGAGCCATGATCGCAATCAGCGCCATTCGACCGTTTCCTCCTTGAGTTCGCTGAGCGCCGCTGCTTCAGTTGTGCCCATCGTTTGTTCGATGGTTCGTGTCAGTAGGCCCACGATCACGGCGATCAGCACCACGTCGACCGCAATCGCCAGCTCGGCAATCAACGGAAGCGTGGGAGCGATTGCGATGCCCGCGAGAAACGCGCCGTTTTCCATGGCCAGGATTCCGAGCAATTGTGGAATCGCCTCTCGTCGCGCTGCGACCGAATAGGCGCCAATGAGCAGGCAAGCAAGTCCGATGGGCAGATTGGTCTGGATAACCAGATTCCCGCTCGCCGAAGCAATCGGTCCGACCAGCAGTTCAGAACCAACTGCAAGTAACAGCGAGAGCAGAAGAGATGAAGGGATGTTGATGGCCTGCGAAAGCTCCCGGCGTATGTAGAATTCGGGAGCGAGAGTTCGCTTCAGCACCCATGGAATCAAAATGACTTTTGCAGTTACCGTGATCCCGCCGAGCCACCAGAGATCCGGCACGTGCTCATCCCAAGCGAGCAAGAAACAAGATGCCGCCAGCAGGCTTGATTGAGCTATGAAAAACTGGCGCACTCCCTGAACCTGGCGCGTACCTACGATCGCGAAAGCACAGATCAGAATAAGGCCGGCGCACAACGCGTTCAGCGATTCGCCGATTGGCAGGTGCATAGTGTTCACATACGCCTCCCGTGACTACGCCCCGATAAAGATGCTGACGATCATGGCGGCGACGGAAGCGATAAAAGCGGCGCCCAAGAACTCGCTGATGCGGAACAGCCGCAATTTCGAAAGCGAAGTCTCGATCATCACTAAAACCGTCGCAAAAATTAGGATCTTCACGAGAATCAATGGAATCGCGATCATCACTTGTACGACATGCTCTCCAGTCGCCAGTCCCCAAGGAGCCAGAAGAACGTTGAGAAAGACGCAGGCCAGAACGAGAAACTTCATTTGCCCGCCCCATTTCATCAACGCCGCGCCCCGCCCGGAAAACTCCAGGCCTTTCGACTCGTCGATCATGGCGAGCTCAAAATGACCGCTGGGATTATCGACGGGAATGCGGCCCCCTTCGGCCAGAATCAACATGAGAAAAGCGACGAGCAGCAGCACATGTGCGGGCGAAAAAAACGCCGCCGCACTCGCAATCCACTTTTGCTGCACGATGTATGGGATCGTTGACTGGGCGACGAAAGAGACCGTAAAAAACACAATCATGAACACCGGCTCGGCCAGAAATCCCACCATCCGAGTTCGGCTTGCACCCATTGGACCGTAGGGATTACCCGTGTCTACCGCAGCGAGAGCCGCGAAGAATCCCGCCAGTCCAAGAAAGAATCCGGCGGCCAGCATGTCCCCCATGAAAGCGAAAGCGAGGGGGTAGTCCGTGAGAACGGGGATCAGGACGGTCACGAATATCGGGGTGATGAAAACCAGGTACGGCGTAATGCGAAAGATCCAGGTTGTTTCCGAGGAGACGACTTCATCTTTGTGAAAGAGTTTCCAGAGATCTCGATACGGCTGGAAGATGCTGGGGCCACGCTTACTCTGCACGATTTCCTTGAAGCGCGACAAGACACCCGAATACAACGGAGCAAAACAAAGGACGAACAACACCTGCACGATGTTGTACGCAATCGTCTCCCTCATGAGGCCTCTCCGGACGCTGCCTCACTTGGTTGCCAAAGGAAACCGCGCAACCGCGCGCTGCCGGCAAACCCCGCGCGATGCGACGGGAGATACATGGGAGCACTTCGGTGAGGAATCGAGCTAGAACGATCGAAAGGACGGCCCCGGGGCGGGTATGCGACTCTGTTGCGGTCTGTCATGACTCCTCCCATACCGTCCTTGCGCACCACAGGTGGTGCCCAATGATGGGAGGAGTTATCAGCCGCTGACAAGCGGCGTTTTATCCCGCGTGGCGCACGGGAGGCAAACTCCTTTGCCACGGTCATTCAATCACAAGACAAACATTTCGACAAGGCCGTTAAGCCTTAAACGTTGCGCGCGGAATTCGCAGAGGCCTCGCGATTTGAGGTCGAGCCCGGCCAAATCACCGGAGAGGCGGGTGGCCGCTTCGCAGCGAGTGTTTCTGGGTGCAGTCAAAACCTACGTTCCATAGCCTGTTTGTAATGCCGAAGCTCCTTCGCATAGCCAAGACGCTGGCGCATCCGGCGCATCTGTCCAGAGAATATCCGGATAGCCTGAAGAAGGATTTTGTCTTTGAGATCGCGCGTCACCTCCTGCCGATGCTCGATCGTTTCGATCGCGGTCAGTTGTGTGTAATAGAACGGCGCAAGGTCGTACTCCTTCCAGTCAGCCGTCACGGCGTCAATGACTTGATCCAGATTCAGATCAGCGAAGAAGGGAGGCGCTTCCCGCGTTTCTGAGTTCGCGCCGCCATCGTCAGCTCCTTCGAAGAGGATGCTGTGAAAGGCCATAGTCTTTGCGAGACCGAAATTCCTTTGAGGGATTGCCGCCGGGGAACATGACTCCGCGACAAGAATCCCTTGTCAGGAGTCATCATCTGTCCCGGCTCAAGAGGGACAGCGGTTAGGGCCGAACTCCTTGGCCCCTTGAGTCATCATACTTGGCACCGCAAAAAGTTGTCAATTGAATCGGTCGGCTCAGCGCTAACTCGCAGCGTTGAGTTACGATCAAAGAATAGATCGCCCGCGTACGCGTTCTCGTGGATCCTTACTGCTCAATATGACTTTGCGAACGCGCGGTGCCATGCTCCCTGATGTGGAGCACCTCTACGCGATCATCGAGCCCTACGCTCGCGAGGGTACCCTGCTTCCTCGCAGTGTTTCTGAACTCTGCGAAACGTTCGAGATTTCGTGGTCGCTGAGGAAGACGGTCAAATCGTCGGATGTGGGGCTCTTCACCTCTACGGGACTCATCTCGCGGAGATCCGCTCGATCGCTGTACCACCACAGTGCAAGGGCCGCGGGATTGGTCGAGCTCTGGTCGACGCCCTTATGGAGGAGTCGCGGCGTCACAAGGTCACATGCGGTCTCCGATTTCGCAACTCTGTTTCCCGGATACTACCTTGGGCGACGACACCAGTCTGAGACGATGTCGGTGCGACCCGCGAGACCTTCGCGGGTAAGCCTCCGGCGTCCTGAGGGTAATTTATCCGATGAATCCAAAATCACAATTGGCAAAGCGTCCGGAATCGCGCTACGAAGGGTCAGCCAAAGTGCGCTGCCCCTGATGGAGGCAGCTCTGCACACTTCACGGGAGAATGATCATGCGAGTCTTTCCCAAAGAGAAATCGACTTGTGTTTTTCTAGTGTCTTTCATGGTCGTGGTCATACTCTCGTCGCCGCAGCGGGGGGCGGCGCAGACAGCGACGGGGACGATCACAGGCACCATCACGGACCCATCCGGTCTGCCGGTGGCTGGCGCGAGCGTCGTCGTGCACGACACCGATACGGGGAACAAGTCGACCTATCCCACAAACGAAGCTGGGCTATACGTGGCCCCGTACCTCCAGCCCGGAAACTATGAAGTATCCGCGAGCAAGAGCGGTTTCGAGACCGTCGTGAAGAACGGCATCTCGCTTCACGTCGGCCAGACGTTTACAGTTGACTCGCAGTTGCCGCTGGCAGCGCAGCAGGCCTCGGTCACGGTAACCGAGCGGGCCCCACTGCTTGAGACCGAGAAGACCTCACAATCACAAACGGTGAGCCAAGGTTTGGTTGACGGGCTGCCTCTGGTCGCCCGTCGTTGGGAAAACTTCGTGCTGCTGACTCCTGCGGTGACTACCGATGGAGCGAGCGGTCTGAGCAGCTTCCGCGGAATTTCGGGTCTGTACAACGGGAACTCCGTGGACGGAGCGAACAACACGCAGGCCTTTTTCTCGGAAGCCCGCGGCCGGGCCATTATCGTTGCCTACGTCTATAGCCCGGACTCGATCAAGGAGTTTCAAGTCAGCGCGAGCAACTATAGTGCGGAATACGGCCAAGCGGCCGGCGGCGTGGTGAACGCCGTCACGAAATCCGGCACAAACCAGTGGCACGGCGACCTGTTCTACAATTTGCGGTATCCCGATCTGAACGCGCTCGACCCGGTTGGAAAGTCGAAAGGGATCTTGACCCAGACAGTTCATCAGCAGAACCAGTTCGGCGGCAGCGTGGGCGGCCCAGTGATTAAGGACAAGCTGCTTTTCTTCGGGACGTATGACGGGTTCCGCAAAGTGAATCCGATTCTCTATACGTCCACTGCGGGCATCCCCGGGATCGATGGTTTTACGTGCCCCGCTTCGGCGAGCGCCACCGACTGCACGAATGGGAAATCCTTCATTACCAATGATCTCCTCGGGGCCTTTCCGCGCAACCTGAAACAGGACGTTTTTCTCGGCAAACTTGATTATCAAATGAACTCGACGAACCACCTGAGCGCTGTCTTCAACTGGCAAGACTGGCAGGAGCCCGACGGCTACAATACCGCGCCAACGGTCAACAACGGAGGCGTGACGCAGAACGGCGACGGCGGAACGCATGAGCGCTTCTTCATCGCAAACTGGACGTCGGCCTTTTCGAGCAACAAAGTCAATGAAGTGCGCTACCAATGGGGGCGCGACTTCGAATTTGACGGCACGAACTCCGGCGGTCCTTCTGCCTCGCTCCTGAATATCGCATCCTACGGGGAGACCTCTGCGCTCCCTCGTCCCGCTTTCCCCGACGAGCATCGCGACGAGATTGCTGACAATTTCACGATCTTGAAAGGCCTCCACACCTTCAAGATGGGCGTGGATGTGAACTTCATTCACGAACTTCTCATCAACCTCTTTCAGGGCGACGGCAACTACAGCTACAACTCGACGACGGCCTTTGACGGCTGCGCGGCCGGCGCAAACGCGACGTTTTGCCGGTGGCTCGACGATGCCGTAGGCGCCGACGTTGGCGATGGCTTGACCAGCCAGCATTGGTCGGTCTTCACGCAGGTCAACGATCCGATCACGCACGTCGGCAAGGACGATTTCTACGACAACGACCTTGGCTTGTATTTCGAAGATACCTGGAAGCTAAAACCGAGCCTCACGTTAGATCTCGGTGTCCGCTACGACTTGCAGCATGTTCCCGCCCCGCCTCAACCGAATACCGCGACACCATTGCTGGCACTCTATACTTCGACACTCAACATCGACAGCAACAACATCGCCCCGCGCCTCGGCGTCGCCTGGCAGTTGGACCGAAACACAGTTCTTCGCGCGGGCTACGGCATTTTCTACGGCAAAACGTCCAACAGCACCTACTACGCTTTGCGCGTCGAAAACGGGGTATTCCAGCAAACGTTCACTGGCTGCTCCCCTACGAGCACCAATCCCGTGCTCGTCGCCTGCGCGCCGACGTTCCCGAACGTCTACTTCACGCCACCCGGCCCGGCCCCGGCAGCGCCGTTTGCCGGCGCACTCACCCCGACCGTCGGTATCCCCGGCGGAACGCTGCCAGCGTCGTCCGCAGCAGCGCATGGCATGGCGCCCAACTTCGTCAACCCGGCCGCGCACGAAGGCGAAATAACGCTTGAGCGCGAGCTGCCAGGACGCATGACCGTTTCGGCCACTTACCTGCTGACGCGGGGTCTTCACCTGCCGTCGAGCTACGACTCCAATGTCGCGCCCACTACCGCGACGCGAAGCTACGATGTGCTCACCTCCACCGGCGGGACCGCGCTGACCGCTACCGTCCCGTTCTACACCGAGCGCCTGGACAATGGCAGCGGCTTGATCCTGACTCAATTCAGCGTCGTGAACTCCTGGTACAACGGATTGGTTCTCACGTTGCACAAACCCGTCAGTCACGATCTCGAATTGTTGTTCAACTACACGTACAGCAAGGCGCTCGACGATGGTCAGACGGCCGGAACGAATGGAACCTTTTTCGGCACCGATGGAGTGCTCGATCCTTACGATCTGAAGAGAGACTACTCGTACTCCGACCTCGACCAGCGGCACCGGTTTGTCGGCAGCGTGGTATGGCAGCCGACGTACGCGAAAGATTTTTCCAGCGCGGTTGGGCGGCAACTGCTGAACGGGTGGAGCTTGTCCACAATCGTCACAGCAGCCACCGGCCAGCCATACACCGCCATGATCGGCACCTCGGTTTTGGGCGCCGGCGTGCCCGGCGATGGCGGCATGACTGGCGCTGAAGTCAGCACATTCGCGAGCGCCACGGGCGGCCGTGTTTCCTGGCTGGGACGAAACTCCTTCAATCTTCCCAATTTCACGAATGTGGATTTCCGCATGGGGCGGGGATTTACGTTCGGTGAAAGGTTCCGGCTGAACTTCACCGTCGATGCGTTTAACCTGTTCAACGGCACGATCGTCAGCGGTGTGAATACCACGGCTTACACCTACGCTGCGGCCGGTTCAGCCGGTGCTTGCGCAGCTCATGCGAATCCTTGCTTGATCCCGTCTTCCTCGTTCGGCAGCTGGACAACCACATCGGGAGCACTGTACGGTGCTCGCCAGTTGCAGTTCGGCGCCCGATTCGAGTTCTGAGAAATGACACCCGCTTGTCCCTGAAGGCAGGCGATTGAGGCTTACTCGTCGATTTTGAAACTGCCGAGAACCGAATGGCGGATGGCGATAGCTTCGGTCACATGGCTCCGTCCGATCCACGTCTCGATAGGAGGCTAACTCATCGGCGGTGGCGCACGAGATTGGGATGCTTCGGGGATAGGCTACTGTCATCTCCAGTGCCGTGCCAGCTTCAAAAGGTAGCTTGAAACCGATATTCTTGCGTAGCTGGGAACCGTCGTGCAAATGCGTGAGCAGGAAGGCGTCGATGATTGTAAGTCCACTGGCGTCAAAACGCCGCTTTGCATAGCTACTCACCGCGATGGCGATCGAAAAAATCCAAGACGGCCGGAAGCACAAGTGGAACCATGCCGCCATGATCGGCATCCACTTGCAAATATTCCAGATTGAATTGGTGCGCGATCATCCAGTCCCGCATCACATAGCTTCCGTTTACCGAGGGCAAGGCCAGCGTTCCCTCAGACATCATGATGGGCATCGGCTTGATGCGATACCAGGGATAGTTCGATTCGTCAACGAAGGGGCCGGACATTGGTGCGATGGCTCGCCACAACTCGGAGTATTTTGCTCCCAAATACCAGGTCCCGCCGGAGCCCATCGAATGGCCCATTAAGAACATCGACTTCTGGTCGATGGGATACTCGTTCAACACGATCTCTAGCACGTTGATGACATCCTTCTCGCTCAGCTGGAGCGCCCGCTCGTCTTGGGGTGTTACCGCGGCTCTTTGCTTGGCCGCGGCTTCTGACTGTCCAAAAACAGCAGGAAGCTTGAGAGGAGTGCCATAAGCGCCAAACCGGTTGTAACCCAGAGGCGAAACGAGCACATACCCGTGTTGCTCGGCCAAACGCAGAAGCTGCTTGTCATGGCCGTCCAGGTAGCGGTTTTCGTCGGAACCAGCGCCGTGAAGCATCACGATGAGAGGCAACGGCGAATGACCATCCCAGGTGGTCGGGACGTAAAGACGATAAGGCATGTCCATGCCAGCGGCTGGAAAACTATATATGCGATGTTGGTCGCCTTTAGCCCGCCACCGCGGGTTGCCGGGAACCGCCAGCTTTTTCGCCAATTCCTGTGATTCGAGGATCTGTTTGTCGGCATCAAGACCTGAGCCAAAGGCAATTGGGTGTCCGGGGCACGGACCCGAAAGTAACGAGCAGGGCTGCGCTGCTGACGGCGCTTTCTGTTGTGCGGCTGCGCCGGTTGCGAAAAAAAGTATCGCCACGAAGATTGCATTTGTGATCTTCATCTGAGATTGGCCTCGATCTGTCGCCTTTCAGGGGTTGCGAATCTCGACCTGATGAACTATCGAGTGCCTTATCGAGCCCGAGACATCGGCTTCGATCGGCATGCAAAGACCGCGGTTGGCGCCTGGGTCATTCCATATGCTTTTTGTGAACGACCCACCGTGGATTTACGCACAGCCCGCAATTTGCTCCGCGAAACATTAGGGCCGAAAGCTGATCGCCTTTCAATTGCCAGTTGAGCCACGCGATCGCAACCGCAGCATATTCGCCTCCGTTTGGTTGACGGTACGTCCCACCGTGACCCACGCCCCTCTCGTAGCCGCGAAAAGCCGGTATCGAAGTTATCTGCTCGAAATCATCGTTAGCATTTACAAATGCTATGTCTTGAGAATCGCCACTGATGTAGGCAATCGGAGTGTGGAGGAGTTTTAGGTCGCTTTTGCTCATGGTCTTTCCACCTCCCATATCGGTGGGCTTGGGGAAGAGGCCACTGTTCCAAATTACGGCGGTCGTTATACGAGGATCGGCTGCTACTTCGAGCGCCTGCACGCCTCCGCAAGATTGGCCCATTACCGCGATTTTGCTGCTATCCAAATGCTCATGATACTTGCTATTCGGATTCTGATTTTCAGCGATCGCCCACTTCATAGCGGCGATCAATTGAGCCGGGTGTGTTGCAGGCGGTGGTAGGTTAAGCGGCGGTGAGGGCGGATTAGCCCCTGGTGGTCTGGGCGGTGGCGCGGTAAACGGTTGAGCCTTCAATTCCCTGATGGGACCCAGCGCGATCACTAGATATCCGTACGAAGATATCTCGGTAAGAAACGGTTGGAAGAGGTTTCCAGTGTTCGCGCATGCCCCGTTACCCCACAAGACGATTGGCAAACGGGCGCCGCCCAATGTAGACAGGTCCTCGGGACGGTAGATCGTATGGTCCGGAAGCCCGGCGTCCATCTCCATGATGGCCTTATAGGGGCCCGATCCCGTCGAAGGCGGTGTCGCGGGTGGCCCTCCGCTCGGCGCTTGTGCTCCGCGACCGGCTAAGGAAACCCCAAGACAAAACACCGCGACGACGCAACATATGGCGAACCACCAGCGCATGGTTTTCATGCCTCTTTACCTCCAAACCGTCGAGACGTTTGGCTTTTTCGACCCACAGCCTATACGAGTCAAAAGGTGTACGGGCACCCCAGACTGAATTTCAGGGCCGGCCAGAGTATTCCATAGTGATGGTGCGCACGGTTCGCCAATACTTTGTGCATCTTGCGCTTATATGTGTATCGTCTTAGAACTCGACGGAAAGGTGAAGCGAATCAGGACGGTGTTCGGTGGCCTTTAGCGAAGTGCCGTCGAAGGACCTTCAAGAAAGATCCCAGAATCGGCAACTCGTCGTTCGCCCGGTAGGCGACCATCAAACTGATGGAAGGGACAAGCTTCCATTCCAATGGTCTGGTAACGACACCGCGAGGCAAGATGGATTTTACATATTCGGGCAAAAGAGCGAAGCCTAAACCTGCCGCTACCATGTTGAGGTGCCCATACACTCCGTCGGCTTCCTGAGTTGCTCGTACGTGAAGGTCCGCCTGCTTGTATAGAGAAGATACGATATCGCGAAGGGGCCAGCCGGCGTTACGAGATATCGTGATGCAGGGCAAATCGCGTAACATTCGAACGGATACTCGCTTCATTTTTGCCAAGCGATGCTTCGCCGGCAGAACGACAACAATCTCTTCCCGCAGGACCTCTTCACATACAAGATCCGGCTCTTCCAGAGGGCCTCGGAGAAAGCCGACATCGATTGTGTATCTGCGCAGAGCAGCAATTTGCTGTGGCGTTAGCATGCAATGCAACTGGGCCGTCACTCCCGGCACTTCCTTCATGATGAGAGGCAATTTGGGCATCACCAGCACTTCAGCCGGAGGGCTAAGCCCAACCGAAAGCTCACCTACTTCCGCATGCGCGACCTTCACCGCCAGTTCAACCGATTGATCGATCTTTTGAAGGATTTCCCGGCAGTCGCGCAGAAACACACGCCCTGCGGCCGTGACCTTTACTTCGTGCTTGCTGCGCTCCAGGAGCTTGGTGCCGACGGATTCTTCCAGCTGAATGATTTGTTGGCTGAGCCACGGCTGAGCTGTATGCAGACGCTTGGCAGCCCGGGTGAAATTGAGCTCCTCCGCTACAGCGACAAAACAACGCAGATGGCGTAATTCCATTTGCTGGATGTTAGACGCGTTTAGTCTTACTGTATAGCCAGAAAAGTCTAAGAGAGATTGAAGAAGCTCCTATACACTCCCTCGTCGAGCGGGCGCCACGATCCAGATCACGGGGAGATCTAGCCACGGACATGACCGATTCAGCCGAGCCAAAAGCCATTTCGCGTCCTCTGGAAGGACTGACTGTGCTCGACATGACGATCGCCCTCGCGGGACCGTTCGCCACGTTTCTCTTGGCAGGGCTTGGAGCGCGAGTGATCAAGCTGGAAAATCCTGCCGACGGTGATCCCTGCCGGAGTAACCCCCCGTATCTCGGTGCCGACGGTGCCACCCTGACTAGGCATCACCCGGACGACGTTTCGATCTCCGCCCTCAATCGCTTGCGCGGTAAACTCGGAATCACCCTCAACTTAAAAGACCCGAGTGCGCGGACAATTGTGGCCGATTTGGTTCGCAAATCTGACGTCCTCGTCGAGAACTTCAGCCGCGGAACGCTCGAACGATTAGGTGCGGGTTATAAGCAGTGCAAAGAAATTAACCCGCGCATAATCTACTGTTCGATTAGCGGCTTCGGCAGCGAAGGAGAATCGGGCTCCGGGAAAGCCATGGATACGATAATCCAAGCGCTGAGTGGAGTTATGCTGGTTTCGGGCAGCTCGGCCGATCCCCCTATACGTTTCGGACTCCCTCTCGCGGATTTGTGTGCGCCTCTGTTTGGCGTGATCGGAATCCTGGCGGCGCTTCGTCAGCTTCAGGGCACAGGCATCGGACAGTACGTGGATATTTCCATGTTGGGAGTGCTGACCATGATGCTCGCCACCGAACCCTACGATATTCTCGAGCGCTGCGGCATGGGGCAAAGGACCGGCGATACGGTACCGAGGCTCGCCCCGATGGGAATTTATCCTACTAAGAATGGCTATATCGCGATCTGTGCTCCAACGCAAGCCTTCGCGAAGGCGTTGTTCGACGCGATGAAGGAGCCGGAATTGGCAACCGACCCCCGATTTGCCACGCGTGACTCGCGAGTTCAGAACGTCGAAAAGCTCGATGCTTTGGTAAGGGGTTTTACACGCTCGATGTCAACACACGAAATACTGAGTCGGCTGGAAGAGAGCGGTGTGCCCGCCGCCGAAGTGCGTGATCCTGCGACGGCCTTGCGAGATCCTCAAGTCGTCTCGCGTGGCGAGACAGTGCCGCTCCTTCATCCGAAGTACGGCGCTGTGGATGATGTGAGAGGAATGGGCATCCCGATTAAGTTTTCAAATGCCGCCGTTGGACTCGACGACTCGGCCCCGATGCTCGGCGAGCACAACGAGTTCGTGTATGGCGAGATTTTGGGTTATTCCTCTGAAAAAATCAAAGAACTGAAACTTCAAAGAGTAATTTGATGACGTGCCATGACGGCCACGGTGACTGATCCTAGCGCGCGACTCATTTCGCTCTATCAAAGCCCGATGTCAGACGCCCTAGAGGCATCTGCCACGGGAGTTCCTCTCGTAGGCATCACGTCTAACACAGTGCCATGGGAATTGATCGCCGCCGCAGGAATGTATCCGGTCATGCTCCGGAGCGATGATCGTGCCACTCCCTTCGCCAACGAATTCATGGAGCCGCAGGTATTTCAGACCCGCATTCGAAGCATATTCGACCAAGTCGTTTCGGGCCGGTGGCCATTGCGAGCGGTCATCATTCCGCGGACTTCCGAACAAGAATACAAGCTGTTCCTATACTTGCGCGAAATCGTTCGACAGTATCCTGATAAAGGCTTGCCCCCTGTCTACCTTTATGACCTTCCACATTCTCAATCGGAAGACTCAAGGGCTTACGGCCTCAAAGTAACTGTGGATCTGAAAGAGCAGTTAGAGGCAATCAGCGGAACATCGATGGCCCCGGATGACATAGCGGCGTCGATTGCAGAATCAAATGCCGCGCGAGCGGCGGTGCATTCACTCCTGGAACTCCGCCGTGAAACGCCTCGCATCAGTGGATGCCTCGCTCTCTCGTTAATTGGACCCTTTTGGTCTGTCCCCAGAAAGGAATACAGCGAACTCGCCCACGCGGCCGTCGCACAAGTGCGAGGCCTACCTGAATTGTCTTCACCGCGCATTTTGGTGAAGGGTGTGTCGATAGATCAGTTGACACTGCACAGCGTCTTGGAATCCTTTGGCACCGTGGTGGTGTCCGAAGACGATTGGTGGGGAGAACGGAGCGCGGGGCAGGATATTTCGACTGTTGGAGACCCAGTCGCCGCGTGTTTCGAGAAATATTATTTCGATTCGCCCAGCCCGCGAACATTTCCGCAAGCCGTCGCAGATTCGTGGTTTGAGGATCGCTCGCGTGAGGGTATCGAGGGCGTCGTTTTCTATGTTCCCGAGGACGATTATGTTTCCGGTTGGGATTATCCCAGGCAGAAAAGCTTCCTCGACGCGCTTGGAATTCCTAGCTTGGTTATCCGAGACGACCCTCGGCAAATCAAGATGCCAGAGAGATCTCGTATCCAGGAATGGATCGATCGTCTACCCAGAAGGCCCCGGTCATGAGCGAAAAGCAACTGGCGAGCACACTCGAGGCGAGCGCTCATCAAAAGGAGTGGTTTTCTCAATTGCGCCGAAATGTATTCGAAAGGCATCAGCCGTATGCAATTGTCCAAGCCGACATGCCCTTCGAGTTGTTTCATGTCATGGGCGTCCCGGCGGTTAGCAACCAGTGGTGGGCCGCATTGATTAGCGCAAAGCGCCTCGCGCCTCAATGTTTTGACGAGCTCAGAACACGTGGTTTTCACGAGGGCCTCTGCCATTATTGCAGTCTTCCGTTAGCTTGTACGCTTGCGGGCAACTCTGTGGAAGCCCCGTGGGGAGGCTTGCCAAAACCCGCTTTGATATCGGCCCGGCTCACATGCGATTGCATCCAACGCGTTTTCGAAATCTGGGCCCATGCGCTCGGAACAGAGTTTATCCCCGTCGAAAATCCGGGCGCCACCGAACTGCCGCCGCGCTGGTGGGACCTTAGTCGTCATAACTGGTCGCAATTGTTCGAGGCTCGTCGGTTGGATCTCACGGTAAACCAATTTCACGTCTTAATCGGCGCGCTGGAGCGGATTTCCAAGCGCCGGTTTGAAATCGATGAGCTTCGGTGTTTGATGGAAAGCGTGAATCGTCAGGAAGAATATTTCGACGAGGCGCGCCAATGGATCTGCGCGGCTCCCAAGACACCGGTGCGAATGACCGAACAGATCACCAACGTTATGGCCGCGCAGTGGTTACGCGGCACGGATTGGGCTGTGGAGCACGCCAAAAGATTTCGCGACGAAATCCGAACCAGGGTCGACTCCGGCGTTGCGGCGTGCCCTCAAGAAAAGCTGCGGTTGATGTGGGTGGGTGCAGGACTCTGGCATGACACCGATTTCTACACTAGCTTCGAGTCTCGTTACGGGGCCGTTTTCGTCTGGTCGATGTATTTGGCGTTCGGGCCCGACGGGTACATTCGTTACGGTCTCTCCGATCCGCTTCGCGCCCTGGCAAGTCGTGTCGTCAGTATGAACGAGCAACTCCATAACCCACCCTGGGCGAACGAATGGATCGTGGACCAAGCTGAAAAACACCGAATCGATGGAGCCGTAGTACTTATTCCTTCCGGAACTCCGTCCGCGGTCAGCGGAACTCATTTTATAGAAATGGCGCTCGAGAAAGCGCATATACCGGTCATGACCCTAGTGGCCGATATCGTGGATTCGCGCAACTGGGATGGCCAGGCAATGCGCGACCGCATGGCAAGATTCATAGAGGAAAGACTGTGCTAGCGCACGCTTACGATGCGCGCTCGACCTCAAATGGCTATACCCCCGGGAATGGAAAATGGGTTGTCTCGTTCGTAGCGACCTTGTGCGGAATGATGGCTCTGCAGATGTCGAGTCTCGGCTTCGCTCCCGTGATTCCGCTTATTCAACAAACTTTCAGAATGAGCTATTCACAGGTCGGGCTGTTTACGGGAATCTACGGCATTCTCGCTCTTATTTTGAGTGTCCCTGCCGGGCTGACCGCGAAGAAACTTGGAGAGAAGACGGTAATGCTGACGGGCATCGCCGTTGTCGCGCTGGGCCTGCTGGTTCTTAGCAGGGCGACCGATTTTAACGGAGCGCTGGCAGGCAGAATTGTGTGGATTACTGGATATCGATTCGCCTTCGTGTGCGTTCTGACGGCCCTCGCGGTCACATGCCCGCCCTCCCTGCGAGGTCGAACGATGGGCATTTTAGGGGCGATGTCTTCGCTCGCTACCGTGATAGGAGCGCCATTCGTTGGCTCCATCGCAGAAGCGCTGGGTTGGCGAAACGGAATCCTGGGCTTCGCGGGAACAGCGGCGATGGGCGCGATTATCGTGGCTATTTTCTATTCGGGGCAGTCGAACAGGCCCTCTGACAACTCGGGTCAAGCCGCCGACAGCCACGCGAGAGGATCCGCGAGTGCGTTCCGAACTCCGGGTGTCTGGGCTTTGGCCTTGCTTTTGGGCCTGGTCGGCTTGCCGTCATTTAGCGTGACTTTCTTTGTCCCGTCAGCTGCGGAGTCTGCTTTTGGCATCAGCACAGTGTCGTCATCGTTGATTATCAGCAGCGGCTATCTGGTCGCAGTTTTTGTAAATCTCGGGGTCGGGTATCTCATGGACCGTTTCAACAAGTGGCGCGTGATGGGCTTCCTGATGACAACGATGGTTGTCGCCAGTCTCGGCATGACCGTTCATAATTTGCCCCTGTTCCGGATTTGCACGGTGACGTTGTTGGCGTTCGGTTTCGCAGCGACGAATCAAGGATACGGTTTGGCAGCAGATGTCCTGCGGGGGAGAGAGAGCGGCAACGTGATGGGTGTTGTCAGTCTCGGAGCGGGCGTCTTTGGATATGCCGGACCGCAGGCACTGGGCGTCCTGCGCGATTGGACGGGGGGCTTTAGCATCGGCTGGTACGTTATTGCGGGAATCTGCTTGGCAACCGTCGCGGAGTTGTATCTGCTCAGGGGCCACATCAAGAATGGGATCCCAAGCGGCGTTTAACCAATACGACCCCTCATTGGTGAGACGGTTTCGTCTGGCACACGTTGCGGGAAAGGAGCTTGTCGCAGAGGGAGAAGTCGCATCTACATGCCACGGCTAATCTGAGCGCGGCACTCACCAAATCCGATGGATATGCAGCCGTCACGATGGGCACGAGCCTTGAATATGACTTCGTCTCCATCTTCCAGGTAGCCACGGCTCTCCCCATTCAGCAATCGAAACGGCTCCGTATGCTCCATGAGGCAGGCTCTGCTCTCGTCAGTCGGACCCGAAATCGTGCCGCTGCCGAGAAGGTCGCCGACCTGCAAGTTGCAACCGTTGCTCGTGTGGTGCGCGATCATTTGGGCGAAGCTCCAGTAGGCGTATTTGAAATTCGTCGCGACAATCCGGACCGCAGGCTCGCCCGATTCGCGCATTCGCTGCGTTGAGAGATAGGTCTCCAAATCAATGTCGCATCCCCCCTCGCCTTGGTCCGTTTCCGAGTGGAGATACTCGAGCGGCGAGGGCCAGTCTGGCTGTGCCGGGCGAAAAATCGGCGCCCGAAACGGAGCGAGCGCCTCCGGCGTGATGATCCAAGGTGAAATAGTCGTCGACAAGCTCTTGCTCAGGAAGGGCCCCAGCATGCTCTCCCAAAACTGCACGTCACGCGCCGACCAGTCGTTGAGCAGGCAGTAGCCAAAGATGTGCGCGGGCGCTGAGTCGATCGAAATCGACGAGCCGAGCCGATTGCCACCAGAAACAAAGGCACCCAACTCGAGTTCGAAATCCATCGCTCGCGATGGACCAAACCGCACGGTTCCATCCGAATCCCTGAACTGGCCCTGCGGCCTTTGTATCTTCTCGCCGCTGATCCTGACCGAACTGGCGCGCCCGTGGTACGCAACCGGCATATAACACAGCGTCGGCGCCAAAGGTGAATCCAGCGGCTTTCGCACGGCCCTCTGCGCATGAAACGTCGAGCACACGAAATCCGTAAAGTTCCCGATCTTCGCCGGGAGCAGCATTTCGGCCGACGACATCGGAATCAGCAGTCGATCCGCGTGCGACTCGACGCGAGTTCGTTCCGTTCCATCGAGGCGCAGCAAATCGGACAGGCGCGATCGCAGCGCGGAAGATGGACCGGCTCCGAGCGCCATCAGAGGATTGAGAGACTCCCCCGCAGCCGCGTGAGCCGCATTTGCAACTTCGCCTGAAAACAGGCCCAACGCGAGAGCCGTGGCAAGATCAAAAATCTGATCCCCGATCGCGACGCCTCCCCTGGTGACGCCGCCATTCCGGAAGATTCCTAGCGGCAGATTTTGAATCGGGAAATCCGTGCCAGGCTGATTCGCTGACGCGACCCAGCTCTTGCGCGAGGGATCATGTGTTTCGTTGAGCTTCATCGAGTGGCTCTTCCTATCCGCAGCACGGAAAGAAAGACGACGTCATCCCGCGCCGCCAAATCCGCCCGTGGCCTTGCGCTCGTTGTGATATCGCGCCATCGCGCCAAAGAGGAGCGAGACCGGAGGATGTTCCGCTTCTCCGCGAAACTCGCGATAGCACGCGTACACATTTACAACGAGCCTTTCCGGATCGGTCCAATCGCGGAACGCTTCGAGCGTGATGTCGCGTGCTGCTTCCTCGTAGCCCATGCCCGCGTCGAAGCGCTTTCGCGCTTCAGCCCGCACGTATTCGAGATAGGCCTTTAGCGCTCGCACGCCGCTCTTATCGGCGATCGGACCGTGGCCAGGAACCACGGTCTCTACGTCCCATCCGAGAATCGTGTCGCACGCGCGAATCCAATTGCCGATAGGACCAGCCCAAATCACCGGGTGGCCGCCCGCGAACAGAATGTCGCCGGTAAAGACTGTGCGATCCGCTGGAACGTGCACCACGATATCTCCCCGGGTATGAGCCGGGCCGAGTTCGACGAGACGCAATTCTTTGCCGCCGACGTGCAGGCTGAGTGCGCGATCGAACGTGAAAGACGGAAATACTGTCTGGATATTGCTGAAGTCAAACCGGCTACCGAGCACTTCCTGAAAGAATGCACCCGCTTCTCCCGTCATCGGGTAGCGCGGTGCCGAGCTCTGTTCCTTCATTTCCTCAAGACACGCGGTGGAAGACACGATCCGTGCGGCAGCGACAAGCTGATTTCCGTTCGTATGATCGGGATTCGAATGCGTGTTCACCAGCGTTCTGATTTGAGCGGCAGCGGGTGCGGCCGCGCGCATGCAATCAAGCATCTCCCGCGTGAGTTTCAAATCCATGAGCGTGTCGACCAAAAGCGTTTCGCCACGGTCCACGATCAGACCTGAATTGCTGTAGCCCCAAGTGCCGTCGGGCTGGAGATAGGCGTAGCAGCCGTTGCCGAGATCGTGCAGGCCCTTCGCATATTGCCACTTTCCCACGGACGATCGCCTCTCGATCAGATTGCCTGCACCACGGTCTGACCTACTTTCGCCATCAAACTCGCCACATCCGCGTTCGGATCCGGACGCATCTCCCACTCGCCGATTTGCAAAGACGCTTCTTGGATGAACCTGCATCGCTCGCAGCGGCGCTGCGCAAAAGACTCAAGAGATTTCCCGACCGGCTTGTCGCCCCCGAGTTCTTCCGCCAATACGACTGCATCTTCGACGGCTTGCGCCGCCCCCTGGCCGAGATGTGGCGTAATTGGATGCGCCGCGTCCCCGATGATTGCGACTCGCCCGCGAAACCACGGCGCCGGAACAAGTATCGTTTCGAGAGGGCGATACACAACGAGGTCGGGGTCGGTGATGCCTCGCGCCAATTCGCCGATCGCGCCGCCGAACGCTTTCAGCCGATCGCGCATGGCGCTCGCGAGTTCATTCTGCGGAAAACGACGATTGCCGGGTTCTGCGCCGATCCGAAATATATAAGCCGTCTCGCGCGTCAGAGGAATCAACCCAGCTTTCGGGCCCTCGCGAGTGGCGTAGATCGAGCCGTAATCCACATCGGACGGACGAGGCACGTTGTATCGCCAGACGCCCTCGCCTGTGAACTTCGGCTTCAAATGATCGCCGAACAAAAGCTTGCGAATCTGCGAATGGACGCCATCGGCGCCCACGGCCAAATCGTATTCGCGCGAGGTTCCATCCGTTAAGCGAACCGCGACTTTCTCATCGGATTGCGAGAGCTCGGCCACCGTCACGCCCAGACGAACGTCGGCGCCGGCTTTCTTCGCGGCGGCGGTGAGAACCTCGTGCAATGCAGGGCGCGTGAGCCCGAGAAATGCCGGATACCGGTCGCCGGCGAGCTTTATTCCCGGCTGTTCGCCCAGGGCATTGCCGCTGGCGTCGCAAAATCGCACGCCCTGATACGCGAACCCCGCCGCGACACATTCATCCGCGATCCCGAGCGACACCATCGCTCGGATCAAATTGCTCTGCGCGATGATCCCGACGTGGTAGACGGTCCATTCCCGTTTGATCTCGACGATCTCAACGCCGATTCCGGCCTTGCGCAATCCGATCGAAAGCGCGAGGCCTCCGATGCCTCCGCCGACAATAAGAACGTTGCGAACGTCAGCCATGCGCTCCTCTCAAATCGATCCTCACCGCGGCGTGAGGATCCCCAAAAGCCGCGCCGCGTTCCCGCCGAGAATCTGCTCGCGGTCTTGGTCGGTCAGGCCCGGCACCGCCGTGATCAATTTCTCCGGCTCGTACGCGCCCATATCAAACGGGTAGTCGGTGCCAAGCATCACCTGCGCGACTCCAACCTCCGCGATCAAGTGGCGCAGCCCTTCGGCGGTGTAGACCAGGCTATCGAAATAGATGCGCTTCAGATATTCGCTTGGCTTGTGTTTGATCTTGCGCGCTTCCGGACGCACCGCGAAGCCGTGATCCGAGCGTCCGACGTACGAAGGCAGGTAGCCCCCGCCATGTGCCGCGCAGATTTTCAGTCCGGGAAAACGGTCGAGCACGCCGCCGAAAATTAGGTGAGAGAGCGCAAGAGTGGTCTCGATCGGCTGGCCGACGATGTTTCCGAGATAATGGCGATCCACGCGCTCGCCGAGCGAGGTGCCGAGCGGATGAATGAAAACGAGACAGCCTAATTCTTCCGCCTTGGCCCAGAAGCGCTCGAACCGCGCATCCGAAAGTTCGAGGCCATTCACCGCGGAGGAAATCTCGACGCCGTGCAAACGGTACTTCCTAACGCAATCCGTCAGCTGTTGTACTGATAGCTCCGGATGTTGCAGCGCCACGTTTCCGAGCCCTCGCAGGCGGTCGGGATGACCGGCGCAGACGGACGTGATGTGCTCGTTTTGCACCGCCACAATCTGCTTCGCAAGATCGAAATCTGCCCAGTAGTAATACTGGTTCGGCGATGGGCTGATGACCTGGATATCCACGCCCATTGTGTCCATCCTTCGCAGGCGCTCATTTACGTCCGTGAGCTCCGGCATGAGGCCCGCGAAGAGGGTCCTGTTGTATTCGACTGACTCGGCGCCGTACATGCGCAACTGCGCTGCAGCCTCCGCTTGTTTCTCGGGGCGGCCGGAGACGAGCCGTTCGACCTCAGCCGTAAGCACGTGGCAGTGAACGTCGACCGTCAACGACTTGCGATCGCGCCTCACCCGAAGTGGCGCCGCTTGGGACTCTTCAGGGGGCATGCGCGCCTGCCTCCTCTCCAACGCATTCGTTACGAATCTCGCCGAGTCCGGCGATCGACCCTTCCATCACATCCCCCGGCTTGAGGAATCGGTTGTAATGCGTTCCGTTGCCCGCGGGCGAGCCGGTGGCAATCAAATCGCCAGGCCAGAGTTGCACGTAAGTCGATAGGAACTCGATAATACGCGCCACGCCGAAGATCATATCCGCGGTGCTTTCGTCCTGCATCACTTCTCCGTTCAGCCTCAGGGTGATTTGGAGATCTTGCGGATCGGGGACGAAGGCGGCAGGCACGAGATAGGGGCCTGTCGGCAGGTAGCTGGGCGATCCTTTCGCCGCAATCCAGTCGGCGCCCATCGCACCGGTGTCCTTGCGAAAAACGAGATCGCGGTTCGTGATGTCGTTGACGATCGTGTAGCCGGCAACGTAGTCGAGCGCTTTGTCGCGATTTATGTGGCGCGCCGGCTTGCCAATGATTACGGCAAGCTCAAGTTCCCAGTCCGGTTGCGCGGCATGTCGAGGCAAAATCACGGGATCGTATGGGCCAGTAACCGCCGAAGCCGGCTTTGAGAACACAAACGGAGCGCCATGCGCGGCCCTGTCGCTCATAAGTTCGGTCGCGCGAGCACGCCGTTCGTCTCGGCTCAGAGCGCTATCCGGGCCGGCCGCCTGATCGACGATTAAATCGATCACATGTTTCCGATAATTTGCTCCGGCGCAGAAAATCTGGCGCGGCAGATCAACGGGTGGATGGAAATGCAGATGCTCGGGCGAAAGAAAAATGCTCTTCCAACGGTCGCTGTCTCCTGTCTCATTCAAGAAGTCAACCGCTCGTCGCAGCGCGGCATAGCTCGTATCCCAGTTTTCGAGCAACTGAAGGACCGATGAAGAACCGGCCGGTGCGATCCGCAATTCCTCGAAGATCGGCTTCAGCGCTTGAAGCGGCGCGATTCTCCCATCGAGAACGAGTCCCGGAAACGGCGAATGTTCCCCCATCGAAAACGTGCCGAGTGCGAATTTTGAACCGGACGAAGCCATCACCAATCACCTCTGACGGACATTTACGAATCTCCGGCGCTCATGTCACCTTTTTGGTGCGGCTGACCGGAACCATGTCCGGCTCCGCGATCGCCGGCTCGGGCGCCGGAGGCATCGCTTCCATGAATGATGTTGGCCCGTAATCCAAATTCCGAAACATGACGTTCGAACCATGCGACGGTTTCCACACCGTCGTTTGCCAGTCGGGGATGTAGTTTCGATAGCCGCCGGTATTGAGTTCCACGCGCAGACCGGCAGGATCTCGAAAATACAAGTAGCCCTGCTCGCCGATCCCGTGCTTGCCCGGCCCAAATTCGATCGGCGTGCCGGATTCGAGCAGCAGGTCTGCGCCGCGCAGCAATTCTTCGTATGATTCAACCCAGAAAGCGACGTGGTGAAACCGTCCCGGAATCTTCGAGAAATCTCCTCCGAATCCCAGATCGTGCGATTTTTCGTTCGTCGTCAAAACGCCGAATACCGCCATCTTGGGATCGTGATCGAGCACCGTGTAGCCCATGAAACGAAATCCGAGAGTGTCGCGATACCATTCGCAGGTCTTCATCACGTCTTGCGCGTTCAGCGTGACGTGATCGATCTGGCGTGGCGCGGCGCCGCGGCCCACGTATTTTTGCGGCCGATCCGGGTATGTGGACCTCAGGTCCGCAGGGGCTTCAAAGCGGTCGACATCCCAAAAGATTTCGTGGACGTGCCCGCTTGGTCCACGAAAGCGGTACGCCCGCCCATGTCCCACTGATTTTTCCCGCCACTCGCCGCGAATGCCGCTCGCTTCGATCCGCGCCACCGCGTGCTTCAGTTCATCAGGTCCATCTGTTCGCCATGCCGCGTGACCAAGCCCCGGTTGGTCCGCCGCCGTGAGCGCGATGCTGTGATGGTAATGCTCCCCCCAGCAACGGAGATAAACAGACTTGTCAGCCCGCCCCGTTTCAATGAGTCCCAGCGCGTTCGTGAAAAAAGAGACCGAGTCTTCCAGTTTGGGCGTCAGCAGCTCGACGTGAGCAAGATGCGAAAGAATGCGAGACATAAAACCTCAATTCAAGATGGGCCGAAGTCTGGGTCGCAGAACCATATCGTTCCCCCGGTTTCGCCCAGCGCTTAATCGCCGAAGACGCGTTCGTCTTCCCGATCGGCAAAAATGGACTTGCACCCAGAGAGAAGATAGAAGCACTATGCGGCATCCGCCAAATCGTTTGTTCGCATATGCGATATCCATGCAATAGATACGAGGGGAAGCCGTGAAACTTTCTCAATTCGATCTGAATCTCCTGGTCGCGCTGGATGCTTTGCTGGCTGAAAAGAATGTCACCCATGCGGGCATGCGCATTCACTTGAGCCAGTCCGCCACCAGCGCGGCGCTGGCGCGACTGCGCAGCTTTTTCCAGGATCAGCTGCTGGTGCCCGTGGGCGGCAAGATGGTTTTGACCCCCATGGCTCAGAGTCTCGTCAGGCCTGTGCGCAACCTGTTGCTTCAGGCGCAAGCGACGATTGCGATGAAGGCTCAATTCGATCCGGCTCGTTCACACAGGCATTTTTCAGTAGCCGTATCCGACTATGTGGCCACCGTTTTCATGGCGGATGCGCTCCGTCGCGTCCAGCGGCGGGCGCCGCACATCACGTTCGAGCTGATGCCCACCAGCGAACGGGCGCTGGAATCCCTGGAGGCCGGTACCCTCGACTTTCTGATCGTTCCAGACGTCTTCGCGTCACGAACTCATCCAAAGATGCCCTTGTTTGAGGATACGCATACCGTGATCGCTTGGATCAGGAACTCGCGCGTAGGGAAGACGATTTCGCTTAGGCAATTCCTGGAAATGGGCCACGTCGCGATCCATGTTGGCGAAGGGCCCGCGCCGAATTTCGATGAATTGTTTCTCAGGCGCCTGAAATACAAAAGGAGGGCTGAAGTCGTCACGCACAGCTTCGACGTCGTCCCACATTTGGTGGTTGGCACAGACAGAATCGCAACCGTCGCGACGCGGCTCGCGAAAATATATTCGAAATTCCTGCCGATAAAACTCATTCCATTGCCGATCGCGGTTCCGGCCATGACGGAGGTTCTCCAGTGGCACAAATACCACGACAAGGATCCGGCCTACGTCTGGTTTCGGGAAACCCTCAGACCGAAGCAACAAAACTCGCAGGCGTAGGCCCGCATTTTCCGGGATGGCAGGTGTGAATGAGGTTGCAAATCGAAGCGAGCACGCCGAAGGGTCGTGTGATGCCGCTCGCGATTTCTGGTATCGTCTTCCTTTCGTTTTTGTGCCGTTCTTGGCGAACGGGCGTCCAAATTCCGCGCTCAAGGACCGGAGATTCCAGATCCAAAGGAGGCAGAATGAAGGCTTTCATTACACGGGACACGCCTGTCACGGACGAGGCGTTGAACGCAATCGCTCATCTGCCGACCAAGAGCCTTTCGAAGGTCGTCGAAGATGAATTCTTTCGAAAGCTGACGGACAAAGATTTCATGCGCATCGCCTTCCTGCTGGCGGAAAAAGGGTATGACGAGGGCGGTTGCCCGATCGGAGGAGTGATCGTCAGCAACGACACGCGCCAGATTCTAGGCAAGGGACACAATACCCTGGTTCAGGAAAACCACCCTTATAACCACGGAGAAACGTCGGCCGTGCGCGACGCCGGCCGCCTGGATTTTAGCAAGACGACGATGTTTACCTCCTTAAGCCCATGCGATATCTGCGCGGCCCTGATTTACATGCGTCAATTCAGCAGGCTGGTTGTCGGCGATGTTACGAATTTTTCCGGGAACGAGGAGATGCTTCGCAAAAAAGGCGTTCGGGTCGAAATTCTCGAGGATCCCCAAGGCATCGCCTTCTTCGCCAGATACCGGAAGGAAAAACCGGACCAGATGATCGAAGACTGCAACGGCTTGGCCGCTGTGAACAAGGCTGCCGCTCCCCGTCCCGCGCCTTGAGACTCTCGTCAGATGTCCGACGCCTGGAGCGCGCTCCCGGCTTCGCTCATTGCGTTGGCAACTTCCGTTTTTCGCTGTAAGCTCTGTGGGTTTCGTTTATGCAAAATTGCGCGTAGCTCCCGAAATTAGGAGGCCAATTGATAAAGCGTTCGCTATGCCCGTTTGCAATTGTTTTCGTCTTGGTCGCAACGTCGATCCTCGCGGCCACGGTGTCGGCCGTTGCTGCCGAACCCGCGGTTGCGACAAGTGCGGTGGAGTCCGCGGCCCAATGCGATCGATCCTGTTTGGAAGGCGTGATGAACCGCTACCTGGATGCGATGGTCGCTCATAATCCGTCGCAGGCGCCTCTCGCTCCAGATGTCGAATATGCGCAGGACAACGTCCGGCTGAAAATCGGTCAGGCGCTGTGGGCAAGCGCCACGGCGCGCGGCAAATACATTCACTACTTCGCCGATCCCGAACGGGGCGACGTCGGCGTCATCACGGTTGTCTATGAAAACGGTGTGGGCGCGATCCTGATCGTGCGGCTCAAAGTTCAGGGTGGACTGATCACCCAGGCCGAACAATTCGTCGCGCATGATCCGCGTGGAGCGGCCGCCTATGAAAAGCTCGGCAAGCCCGATCCGGGATGGCTGACGCCGATTCCTCTGGACCAGCGTGAGACGCGCGCCGCACTCGACCAGGCCGCGTACATGTATTACGAAGGCCTTCAACTCAATGATGGCCAGGGCATTTACGCTTTCACTCCAGACTGCAATCGCATCGAAGACGCAGTGCGCACCACGAATCAGCCGCGCCCGCAGAACTACGGCCACTCCGACGAGGATATCAGCGACTTCACCACCATGAATTGCACCGATCAGTACAAGCTCGGGTTTCTCGGCTTCACCACGGGCTGTCGAGATCGCCGTTTCCTGGTCACAGACGTCGAGCGCGGCACCGTGCTCGCCAATGCGTTCCTCGATTTCGATGGGACCATCACCGAGGTGCACCTCACCGACGGGCGAGTATGGAAAGTGCCGCCGTACTTCATGACGCCGCGCACCAACCAATCGAACGAAGCGTATCGGATCGAAAAAGGAAGCATAAGACTGATAGAAATGACCATGTACGAAATCCCTTTCAACATGAAGCCTGCGTTCTAGGGCGATGAAAACAACCATGAAAAACTCAACGATCGACAGCATCATCCGCATTTCTATGCTGGTTCTCGGGCTGGTGGCGATTGGCGCCGCGGCTTCCGTCGCTTTCGGTTCACCGAACAATGCAGCGCCCGATCAAGGCAAGAATCTCACGCGGGCGAAATATCCGCTGGCGCCAGCGGTGCCCGGTGAATGCAATCGCGAGTGCTTGTACCAATTTGTCGACAAGTACTTCGACGCGATGCTCTCACGCTGCCCGTGCAATCTCGCTTTCGGGCCCGACGCGAAATACACCGAAAATGAGCTCGCCGTGGAGCCCGGTGAAGGCATGTGGAAGACTTTCTCCGGCCGCGGCACGTATCGCATCTACCTCGCGGATCCTGCGAATCAGGAAGTCGGCTATTACGGCGACATCACGGAAGACAACGGCGCGCTGATCGGAATGATCGCGCTGCGCATGAAAGTGAAAGATCATCGCATCACCGAACTCGAGACGATCACCGTTCGCGAGCAAAAGCGGCCGAAAGGCGGCCTCGGATTGAATACCGCCGGTATAATGACCCCGCGCATGATGGACGAGCTCGACCCCGCCGGCTTCATTTCGCCGGATGCCGCCCTGCTCGAGCCGATCGCTGCGGCGGAAACGCGCGAACAGCTTCTCGCTGCTGCGAAGGGCTACTACGATGCCTACGCGCAGGGCAAATCCTCGCTCGCGGCTTTCGCGGATCAGTGCTCTCGCCACGAAAATGGCATCGCCGCAACAAACAATCCCGACGGTCCCGTGCCCGACAGCGCGCAACCGTCGTTCCACCTCTTCAGCGGAAACTGCGCTCAGGGCATCGACCGCAACTACTTCGGCGCTCTCGCGAAGTTCCGTGAGTCGCTTCCACTCATCGTCGACGCGAAACAGGGCCTCGTGCTGGATCTTGCGTTTTACGACGACGAGGGCAACGTAAAATCCGTCGATGTCGCCGGAGTCGGAACGGTGCAGGTGCCCGCACAATATCAGCGCCCGATCACGTTCCTCGCGCCACAGCTCTTCAAGATCGAGGGCGGCAAGATTCGAGAGATCGAGGGGCTGTCCTGGGCCGTGCCCTTCGGCATGCCACCCGCATCGCAGCAGTGAAGCATCCCAGCTGAATTGCCTCGTGACGAGCGCTGGCCGCGGGAGTAGTATGCGGCTGCAGTTGCGCAATTATGACCATGGGAGGATTTCGTGCGAATCGATCGAAGGAAGTTGTTGCAGGCTCTCGGAATGTCGCCCGCGCTCTTGGCTGGATCGGCCGAGGCCGCGCAGAAGAAAGCAAATCGAGAAACCAGTTCTCACTCGTCGTCGAAGCTCGTCGGCCTGAACCCCAAGGGCATGCCGCCCGAAATCACGCTCTTCCCGCTGGCCCCGCGCTTCAGTTCGATCGATGGCAAGACCATTTATATGGTCGACATTGGCTTCAATAACGGCGACGTCTTCTTTCAGGAGATGCAGCGCTGGTTCAAGGAAAACATGCCCAGCGTCAAGACGATTTATCGCCGCAAGATTGGCGCATATCCGCAGGATGATCCCGATTTGTGGAAGGAAATCAAAGCTGCCGGAGCGGGTGTCATCATGGGAGTCGGCCATTGAAGCACGTGCGCCCCAGCGACCGTCGGTCACTGCGTAACGCTTGAAAAAATGGGAGTCCCGACATGCCCCGTCGTGACGGTGGCATTCAAGCAAATTTGCGTTCTCAATGCCGCCAAGCGCGGCATGCCCACTCTGCGCCTCGTCTACAGCCCGCACCCCGTGTGGGGAAAGTCCCCGGAACAACTTTGGGGCTACATGAACGGTCCCGATCCCGCCACCGAAAAACCCATGCTGCCGGAAATCGAAGGCGCGCTAACGAATCCATTGACGGCGGAGGATAAAAAGACGGGAACGGAAACGCCGTCGGTCGGGCCGGCCACATTTGGTCCCGACACGGCCAAGAATCTGCAGGATTTCTACCGGAATAACGGCTACACCGATTTTCTCCCGATCATTATTCCCACCGAAGAGGCGGTGGAGGAAATGCTGACGGGCACGAGCCACCATCCGGATGAAGTTGTCGGAAAGTTGGCGGCCGGCGCCTTCGCTCCGTGGAGCTTCACCGTGCGGCATGTGGCGATTAATGCCGTGATGGCGGGAGCAAAACCGGAGCATCTGCCGGTAATTCTTGCGATCGCATCGTCCGGGTACGTGTCGCTGATTAGCTCGACGAACGATCTTGCGTATGGGGCGCTGATTAACGGCCCGATCCGCGACAAGCTCGATATGAACAGCGGCATCGGAGCGCTGGGGCCCTTCGCCCATGCGAACGCGGCGATCGGCCGGGCCTGGACGCTCGTCACCAAAAATCTGGCGAACGGCGGGATTCCAGGCGACACCTACATGGGGACAATGGGCAATATGCTCAACTACATCAACCTGATCATGGTGGAAAACGAGGAGGCCAGCCCGTGGCCGCCGTTTCACGTGGAGAAGGGCTTTAAGAAGGATGAAAATGTGGTGAGCATGTTCTCCGGTCTCAGCGTATCGGCCGGTCAAGTAGGGAAGGGAAGCGGGATCGGCGGCACGCCGCATTTCGAAGAGCAATACACGGACCTGTTCTCCACGTTCACCGGCTTCTTCGGCGCGCTGCTGCTTTGCGATCCGCTCTGCGCCGCGAGTCTGCACGAGCAGGGTTACGACACGAAGGCGAAGCTGATCGACTATTTCTACAAGCACGCTACGCAAACGGCGAAGGAATACCGCGAGAGAAACTGGTCGTACCTCTTCGAGTATGGGCAGGCGCTGAGGGGCGTGGAGCCGTTTGCCACGTGGTACAAGCTGCCGGACGATACGGTGATTCCGAAGTTTCCGCACCCCGAGCGCATCGCCGTCGTCGTGATCGGAGGCCAAACGGATCCCGTTTCCCAGGTTGCGAATTTCAGTTACGGAAGGAGCATCTCGATCGACAAGTGGATGTAGCAAATTAGGGGTGAGATTGGCCGTTATGTGACGCGGTGCTTGACAATCTCTCTCCAGGAATTTAAAATTTTGTGAAGGCGAACAAAAAGCGAAAATACATCTTCTTCTTTTCGCTCTTTTGCCTTCACAATGAACTCGAAAGCCGCTGCTCTTCGTTTCGAAGTTGAATCCGTGCTGGCGAGCCGGCACGCGAGTCCATTTCAATATCACGACCGCCGGGCCGTGGAAACTATTGCGGCCGGTATCCCTTCCATCGACGACCTCACGGGTGGGCTCCCCCGGGGCAGCCTGACGGAAATCCATGGTCCGCCGTGCTCCGGGAAAACGAGTTTTCTGATTTCCACGCTGGTTTCTCGTACAGCGGCATCGGAAGTCTGCGCGCTCGTGGATGCGCGCGATGCATTCGATCCTCGTTTGGCAGAGACGGCGGGCGTGCGGCTGAATCAACTCGCCTGGGTGCGCTGCCGGAACGCCGATCAGGCGCTTCGTGCCACGGATCTGCTGATTCAAGGCGGAGGCTTCGGTCTGATCGCACTCGATCTGAGCGACATTCCGCCGCACCTGGTCCGTTCCGTTCCGCTTCCGGTGTGGTTCCGTTTTCGCCGGGCCGTGGAGTATACGCCGACGATTCTTCTCCTTCTCGATCAGGAATCGAATGCAAAAAGCTGCGCCTCTCTGGTTCTGCGACTTCGAATGGAAGAAACGAATTGGTCGCAGACGTCCGAAAACATGGAAGAGGACGCCTTGCCGCCACACCCGCCGGGACTGCTGCTCGACGGCTGGAAAAGCTGTGCGGAGATGATTCGCGCGAGCGCCAGACAGCCAGAATCGTTTCCGATTTCTGCGAATTTCCGCAGCGATGGCGCGGATCTTGAAATACAAACGATTTGGAACGACCTGGCAATTTCAGAAGGAGCACTCAGAAAAAGGTGAGGAACTTCTCAAGTCCCGCCGCCTTTATATCCCTGTGCCATGGCATTCGCTTCCATTTTCGTTCCCAATTTTATGGTGCAGGCAGTCGTGCGCGCCGAGCCTGCGCTCCGCGAGCGCGCCCTCGCCCTCATTGACGGCAATCCGCCCCTCTGCAGCGTGGTTGCCATCGACGAAAAGGCTGCCCGGGCAGGAATCGAATGCGGCATGACCAAAACAAACGCCGCCCAATTTCCGGGTGTAGAGATGCGTCCGCGTTCCCGGCCGCAGGAGAAAACAGCCCATGCGGCATTGCTCGATGCCGGCTGGTCGGTCTCGCCAAAAATCGAAGATACGGCCGAAGATGCGATCGCGCTCGATCTTTCCGGCCTGGATCATCTATTCCATTCGGAAGAAGAGATTGCAGCGCACCTCGTGCAGCGTTCCTCGGGCTGCGGCTTGCTGCCGAATGTCGCTGTGGCTTCGAATATCGAAACAGCTTTGCTCGCGGCGCGCGGCTTTACCGGAATCACCGTGATTCCGCCCGGGAAAGAAACGCAATATCTGAGCATCTTGCCTGTCGGCGTTCTTCCGCTTTCCGGGGAAACGGCCGAGACCCTAAGCCGCTGGGGAGTGCACACATGCGGCGCCTTCGCCGACCTGCCCATTTTGCAGATCTCCGAGCGGCTCGGCCAGGAAGGAGTCCATCTGCATGCGCTGGCGCGCGGTGCGGAATCGCGTTCGCTGAACGTCGCAGAACAGGAGAGTTCATTCGAAGAAGAAATGGAGCTCGATGACGCCGTCGAGGAACTCGATCCTCTGTCGTTTCTTCTGGGGCGCCTGCTCGACCAGCTCTGCGCGCGGTTGACCGCACGTTCTCTCGCGGCCGCTTCGATTCGCGTGCGTTTCGAGCTGCAGCCTGCTTTTGAGAATGCCCTGGATCCCCGCAAAGAGCCGGCCCTTCATAAGCGTCTGCCCGCCACCTATGAAACCCGGATCGAGCTCCCCATCCCGGTGCGCGATTCTAAAATGCTTTTGAAGCTGCTGCGCCTGCGCTTGCAATCGAATCCGCCTGCCGCTCCGGTACAAAAAATGGCGCTCGTGGCGGAATCTGCCCGGCCGCGTGCGATGCAAGGCGGCCTGTTTCTCCCGAGCTTTCCCGAGCCGGACAAGCTCGAGCTCACCATCGCGCGCATCGCCAACGTGGTCGGGGAAGGAAACGTTGGCTCGCCCTCTCTTGCGGATACCCACTGCCCGGATGGATTTCGCATGCAACGCTTTCGGATTCCTTTCGATGTCGGGAAACCTGGTGATGGGGGAGGAAGTTCGTTTCGTCGCGAACGGCGAAATGATTTCTTCAAAGCCGCGGCCGGTTTTCGGGCTTTTCGCCCGCCTGTTCCCGCAAGCATGGAGCTGCATGAGCATCGCCCTCAGCGGGTGATTTTTCAGGGCATGCGCGGCAGGGTGCTTGCCGCTTCCGGCCCGTGGCGCACTTCGGGCGATTGGTGGCGGGAAAATCCGTGGCAGCAGGAGGAATGGGATCTCGAAATCGATTTTCGCTCTTTGGCGAGCCGCGATTCATCCGCCGGTTGCCAAACGGTTCGCGGCATTTATCGCTTTTATTACGACGCGCTGCGCCAAAGCTGGTTCGTGCGCGGAATCTACGACTGATGTATATCGAACTCCACGCGCGCTCCGCATTCAGTTTTCTCGAAGGTGCTTCCACGCCCGAAGAATTGATCGACATTTGCGCGGCGCACGGCGTGCCCGCCATGGCTCTGCTCGATCGCGATGGCGTGTATGGCTCGCCTCGATTTCATCTGGCCGCGGTGAAAAAACGCCCCATGCGCGCCCACATCGGCGCGGAAGTCACGTCCGCCGCGGGCTGGCGCTATCCCTTGCTCGTCGAATCGCGCGAAGGCTACCAGAATCTCTGCCGCCTGATCACGCAAATGAAGCTCCGCGCGCGCAAAGGAGAAGGTTGCGTCCAGCCGGAAGAAATATCCGCGATGGCCGGCGGCCTGATCTGCCTCACGGGCGGCGAGGAGGGCCCGTTCGCTCACTCTCTGGCGCGAGGTGGAATCGCGAAGGCCACGGAATGCGTTCAGCAGCTTTGCGGCATATTTGGGCGGCAGAATGTTTACGTCGAACTCCAGCGCCATTCCTGCCGCGACGAAGAAGCGCGCAATCAGGCCGCCGTGGAAATCGCGCGAAAGCTGAAGCTGCCTCTGCTTGCCACCAACGGCGTTTCCTACGCCCTGCCGCGGCAGCGCGAAGTGCTCGACGTTTTCACCTGCCTTCGCCATCACCGCGTGCTCGATACGGCGGGCCGTTTGTTAAGCCGCAATTCCGAGCATCATTGGAAGACGCCGGCAGAAATGGCCCGCCTCTTTTCCGATCTCCCCGAGGCGATCGCCAATACGGAAAGCCTCTCTTCACGCCTGCAATTCACTCTGAGCGATCTCGGGTACAAGTTTCCTCCTTATCCGGTTCCCGATGGCGAATCGCAGATGCAATTTCTGTGCGATCGCACGCACGAGGGCATGATTTCCCGCTACGGTCCCGACAACAAAAAAGCCCGCCAGCAGATCGATCGCGAACTCGCGCTGATCGAAAAACTCGATCTGCCCGGCTATTTCCTGATCGTCTGGGACATCATCCGTTTTTGCCGCGAACAAAACATCCTCGTCCAGGGCCGCGGCTCGGCCGCCAATAGCGCCGTTTGCTATGCGCTGGGCATCACGGCGGTCGATCCTGTGGGGATGGATCTTCTTTTCGAGCGGTTTTTATCCGAAGAACGCGGCGAATGGCCGGATATCGATCTCGATCTTCCCAGCGGCGACCAGCGCGAACGCGCAATCCAGTACGTCTACCAGCGCTACGGCAAGTTCGGCGCCGCGATGACCGCAAACGTGATCACTTATCGCGGCCGCTCGGCTGCCCGCGAAATCGGCAAAGCACTATCGTTCGATTCAGAGACACTCGATCGATTGTCCGGCCTCGTGGGTTCCTGGGAATACAAAGATCCGAGCGAGACGCTCGATCGCCAGTTTCATGAGGCCGGCCTCGATATGCAGCACCCGCGAGTCCGGAAATTCTTCGAACTCTGCAAAGCCGTGCAGGATTTGCCGCGTCATCTGGGCCAGCATTCCGGCGGAATGGTGGTTTGCCAGGGACAACTGGATTCCGTCGTGCCGCTCGAGCCGGCCACAATGCCGGGCCGGGTCGTCGTGCAGTGGGACAAAGAAGATTGCGCCGACATGGGCATCGTGAAAATCGATCTTCTCGGCCTCGGCATGATGGCCGTGCTCGAAGAGTCCATCCAGATCATTCGCGACGATTACAAGGAAGAGGTGGATCTCGCGCATCTTCCGGAAAACGATTCAGCCGTTTATTCCGCGCTGCAAAAGGCGGACACGGTCGGGATGTTTCAGGTCGAAAGCCGCGCGCAAATGTCGTGCCTGCCTCGCCTCCGCCCGGTGTGTTTTTACGACATCGTCGTGCAGGTCGCCATCATTCGTCCCGGGCCGATCGTCGGCAAAATGGTCAATCCGTATTTGCAGCGCCGCCAGGGTCTGGAGGCGCCCGAATGCCTTCATCCTTCGCTTGAGCCGGTTCTGGCGCGCACTCTGGGCGTCCCTCTCTTTCAGGAACAGCTGCTCCGCATCGCGATGATCGCCGCGGGATTCACGGGAGGGGAGGCCGAAGAATTACGCCGCGCATTCGGATTCAAGCGCTCCGAAGCCCGCATGAAAGAGGTGGGAGTGAAGCTGCGCAGCGGAATGAACGCGAGAGGAATTACAGGCGAAACGCAGGACCGCATCATTCAGTCCATCGTTTCCTTCGCCCTCTACGGATTTCCCGAATCGCATGCCGCGAGTTTCGCCCTGATCGCCTATTCCAGCGCTTATTTGAAATGCCATTATCTGGCGGCATTCACGGCCGCGATGCTGAATAACCAGCCCATGGGTTTCTATTCGCCGGCCACGCTCGTGAAAGACGCCCAGCGCCACGGGCTGCGATGCAAGCCCATCGACGCAACGCGCTCCGATTGGCTGTGCACGCTCGAAAAGATTCCGGAAGGTTTTGCCATGCGCCTCGGCATGCGTTACGTAAAAGGACTGCGCGAGGAAATCGCGCTCGAAATCGTGCGCGAGCGCGGCATCCGCAAATTCGCATCCATCGACGATCTGAAGCAACGCATTCCGGAAATACAAAAGTCCGAGCTCGCAGCGCTCGCCGAGGTCGGCGCTTTGAATTTCCTTTCCGGTCGCCGCGGCTCTCACCGCCGCGACGCTCTTTGGCAGGTCGAGCGCGCCGCCCGCCGCCCCGGCCCGCTTCTCGAGGCACAAGAAACTTCACAGGAAGGAGATGCCGCGGCGCCTTCGAGAAGAATCGCGAATCTGCAAGGACCGGAGGCCGCTTCTGATTCACCTTTGCTGCCGATGACGGCCGAGGAGCGATTGGTGGCGGATTTCCGCGGCACGGGGATGACGGTCGGGCCTCACCCCATGGCGTATCGCCGCGCGGAGATGAAGGAGCTCGGGATCCGCGCGGCCATTGAGCTCGCCAGGCTTCCCGACGGATCTTACGTTCGCGTCGCCGGAGCCGTGATTGCGCGCCAGCGCCCCGGCACGGCCAAGGGTTTTGTCTTTCTCAGCATGGAGGACGAAACAGGAATCGCGAACGTGATCATCACGCCGCAGCTATTCGAGCGAAACCACATCGTTGTCGTCCAGAATCCATTTTTGCTGGTCGAAGGCACGCTGCAGAATCAGCAAAATGTGATTTCGGTGAAGGCGGAGCGGGTCGAGCCTCTCGCCATCACCCGCGCCGAGCCTATCTCCCACGATTTCCACTAACAGCATCAAGCTACGACGCAAGGAAAAAAACCGCGGCAACCCCTCTTCGTGTGCCGATTGGAATGACGCTTGGCAGCATGCGAGGCTCACTCCGAATAATCGCGATGCACGCTCGCGGGCGAAAATGCGGGCAGGCAAATGGCGATATATTCAGCACCCTCGGGCGTCGAATACTGGACCCATTCGCCGCGATGAGCGATTACCGCTTGCCCCGGCCGGACTTCCATATTTCCGCCCTTGTGGGTGACGCGCAAAAAACCCTTCAGCACGACCGTATATTCGTCGAATTCCGGCGTCTGGCCCGGCTCGACCCATCCTTCGGGGCTTTTCATATGCGCCACGCTCAGGGCTTCGGTCCTCGAATTCACGCGTCCCACAAATTCCTCGATGACCTTCGGCTTGCTTCCCGCCGCTTGCACTCGAGTTGGCTCCGCGATTAATGTCGGCATGATTCCTCGAAAGGGCACCCTCTGGACCAAGAAAAAGATAAGAAACACTAACACAATCATTGCATCGCTCCAGCCACAAAATCATCCAATTTCCAGTCGGACGAGGGCCGATTACGCTTTGCGGAGAAAACATATGGAAAGACTGCTGATTCACAGCGCCGGCTTCCTGTTTCTCGCACTTTTCGCTTTGGCTGGCGCAATTCCGGCGCACGGTTCGGACGAAAGCTCGCTCCGGCCTGTCGTTACCTCCACAACGGTTACGCACCTCAACTTCAAATCCTCGAAGCCGTTCGCGGCGGTTACCTCGGCCTTGGATAAGCGGCTCGGTCGATTCGATCCCGAGATCGGTAAATTATTTTCGTCGGGGTCGAGCCCGGCCGAGATCGAAGCGAAGATCCACGCGATGGAAGGCAGCAGCGGGCTCATGATCTTCGCCGCGCGGGATCACGGCCAGCTTCTGGCGCTGAAGGGCAGACATGCATCGGGCCGCCAGTACGTGATCGGGAATCCGCTGGTCGCCCTCGAAATGACGCAGCACAATCTCGTCGCCGGCGAATACGCACCGGTCAGGCTATACGTGTACGTGGGCGAAGACAATTTGACGCATATCGACTACGATCTTCCCTCGAGCGTCTTCGGGCGATTCAAATCCAAACAGATCGATGAGGTTGCTAAAGGCCTCGATGAAAAGCTCGAACAATTGGTCGAGAGTGCGCTGAAGAATTGAGAACAGACTCGCCCAGGACGGATCGGCGAAACGCAGCGCTCGGCGAGAGTCGCCGATTGGAAGCAATCGCGCGCAAGCTATCAGAAAAGCGAAGACGCTGGCGCACCGCAGGAAACTTGCACATATTGTTGGCTCAGGATGCGGGTAACGCCGGCCAGATGTGCCAAGAAGTGGCCACGTGCGACGCCGCTCTTGCCAAGTTGAACTCGCGCAGCCTATCGAGAGACGCGGAAGGGCCGAATCGCAAGAGATGAGAAAACAACTCCGGAATCCAGTCTGAAGCCCTGCGATGTGTTCTGGAGTGACTGTCCACCCCAGCCAGTGAGACCTGGGAATATTCGAGCTAAGTATCGAACCCCGTCCAACGCTGATCCAGTGCCGCACGGATCGCTCGACCTCGCGCTCCAGAACACTGCTCGCCCATTTGCTGGTCGTTCACCTTGAGGCAAGCAGGATTTTGGAGTTTGCGTCGCTGTGCCGGTTTCGTAGGTATGAGCCGATCTTGAAGTGCGGATATTTTCAACTCAGGCTTTAAGTTCGCGGCGCCGGTGAAGCCACGCGACGATGCCCAGTCCGGCGCAAAGCAGCCTCAGTGTTCCCGGCTCCGGCCCAGCCACGGCGCCCGTGACGTCCACGGTAAAGGGCACGTCGTCTTCAAGCGTCACGCCGTTGAAATCGCCGAAAAACGAGAATACATCGGAGCCGTCCGTCCCATAGGTGCCGGAAGCAGTGCCGGGGGCGATCGTGACCTGAAAAAGCTCGAACGTGACGCTCCCCGGATCAAGCGTGTACGGTGCGTTCGCCAGGAATTCATCGTTGACGCTCAAAGGATCCGAGACGCTCAGATTGTCGCCATCGAGATTCAGCGTATCCGGGCCGGAGTTTGTAAACGTGGCATCGACGGCCACGGTCGATCCGGCAGCGCCCGAGATTGGCGAAAGGGTGATCGTCACGCTATCCAGGTCGTCCGCTCTAGCTGATGGAGCTGCGGTAAACAATATGCAGAGCGCTCCGGCAATCACCGCAGTGAGAAAGATTCGTCCGTTCACGTGAACACCTCCGTTGGGAAACTTCTAATTCGAACTGGCCGGCAAAGTTACCCGGAAGTTGCCGGTCCAACTGCCGTTCAAAGTCTTGCCTCCCACCACCACCGTTGAATAGGTTCCCTGGATGCTGAGGACGACATGCGCGCCCGATGCCCCGGCGCTCGACGGGAAATTCAGCGTGACGTTCACGGCACCACTCGGCCCGAGCGAAAGAGCGATTGGCAGAGATGTTGAACTCGCGCCATTAAGCGTTGCGCCGGTCACCTGTACACCGCTCGCAATGTTGCCGCCGTTGGAAAGCGATAGTGTGGCGATATACTGCTCGACGTTATTCGTTGGGCCAAGTATCAGCGAACCAAGCTTCGAGCCAATCGTGACGACCACTGGAGTTGATGATGGCGGAGTCAACGCATCTGTTACCGCTATATTTTCAGTGATAGGAGAGATCACAACCGCCGAAATTAGCGTGCTCCCGCTGGGCAGCGAGTCTGTAGTTGTGATGTTCTCAACGATGGGCGAAATCACTGTAGCCGAGATCAATGTGCTACTGCTGCCGAGAGAATCTGTCGTATGAATATTTTCGATGATTGTCGGAATCGTAATGGGCGTGAGTGCAGCCGCCGGGTTCACCGTCAGCATTACGGTCTCCGAGCTTCCGTCATACGACGCGGTGACGATTGCCGTGGTCGGCGAGGTCACAGCGCTGGTCGTGAGTGTGAACGTTCCGGAATTTCCTGAGGGTATAGTAATGCTCAGCGGTACCGTCACAAACGGAGAATTACTTGATAAAGTGACAATGGCGCTGGGGGGCGCGACTGGGCCGTTCAAGGTTACGGTTCCAGAAGTGTTTGTGCCTCCGGTCACGCTCGATGCGTCGAGCGTGACTGACGAGATGATTGGTAGCACCGTCAGCAGGTAGGGAGGAGAAGAAACGCTCGATGCAAATTCGTTAGCGCTGTCCGCGTAATTGGCGGTTATGGAGTGCGTCCCCAGGGCCAGACTATCTGTCGTTAGCGAAGCGATCCCGCCGCCATTCGGAGTGGCGCTCCCGATCATAGTTGACGAGCCGTCGAATGAGTCCTCAAAAGTGACTGTCCCTTCCGAGCCTACATTCCCGGAAGACGTCGTCACGGTTGCCGTTAATGTCACCAAAGCGCCAGAAGCGACAGAGACGGGAGGTGAAGCCGCTAAAACGGTCGAAGTGACAACGGGCACAGGAGCCGGACCGTTCAAAAGAATTGTTTGAGTTGCCCCACCGGTGGAACTGAATACTCCCGCCGTTGCATCGTAATTCGAAATAAAAGGAAGCGAAGCGAAAGGTTGGCCGCTGCCTCCCGGGGTAAAACTCAGGCCCAGAGTGCAGCTTGCCGAAGGCGAGAGGTAGTTCGCGTAAGGCGGAGATTGGCAAGTGCTCGAGGCGGCGATATTAAAATCGCCGGGATCGGTGCCACCCTCGATTCCGCCGAATTCGAAGCCCACCTGAGGACCCTTTGAGCTATCGGTTGGATTTGTCAACAAGAGTGACTGTGTTCCAGCCGCAGTGAAGTTCGCCACGCCGGTCGTGACGTCAACTTCCCGGACAACGTCCCCTTCGGGTATGAAAATGCGGTTGGCCGGATCGAGCGCAATCCACAAGGGATTCGAGAGACCCGCCGTCGTGGCGGGGCCCATGTCGCCAGTATCCACGACGGTGCCGTTGCCTGCTACAACAACGACGTCACCGAGAATGTCCACGCGGCTGACCAAGTGACTCCCGATATCCGAAATATAGAGATCGTCTGCCGCATCTATCGTCAATCCATAAGGAGATTGCAGGCCGGTTGCCAGGAATGTGCTGGTGCTGCCTGAAATAACCCGCAGGATGCTCCCGCCCGTGGTGGCGCGGATCGAGGGCAGATTAGCGACGTACACGCTTCCGTTGCGATCGACGGCGATGCCTTGCGGGTAACCGAGTAACGGCGACGAATTCGTGGCGCCGATGCCGGGGTTTTGCACTACCACGCCTATGAACGTGCCATCGCTGTCAAATTCCAGAACCCGCTGATTTCCTGTGTCTGCAACGTACACGTTCGCCCCTATCCCGCCAACGGAAATGCCCGTCGGCGCGTTCAAGGATGTGGGCGACCCGGCGGAAACCGAAAGGAACGGTGTGACGGGGACAACGCTGGCTCCGCTGGGAGAGAGAAATACATAAACAAGACGATCGTTTCCCGTATCTGTGATGAATAGCTGCTGATAAATCGAGGAATACGCCATCGCGGAGGGATTTTGCAGGGTCACGGACGTGGAACTGCCCGGGCCGATCAGTACGACCGGCGAGCCACTGGAAGGATACTCGGTTAAAGTTCCCAGGCCGGCATCAAGGACATACACGTTGCCGCTTGGGTCCTCGGCGATGGAGGTGATAGTCGAGGGGCTAGCGGCTGCCCTGTATGCGGTCGTGCTGATCTGACCAGGAGTAACAGCAATAATCGGCGCGGCGGTCTGAGCAGCGGAATACCTGGGCAAAGCGAGGGCTGCAAGGATAAGGATACCGCCAGCCGCGTAGGGTGCCCCAAAGCGCCTCGTCCGACTCCTGCCGCGCTCCCGTGTGAATGTGCTCACTGCTTCGGTCTCCGGTTCAGACTTAGCTGAATCACTGCGCTTTCACCTCCACAACGATAAGGGGCCTTCGCTATTCGCTAATTGAAGGTGAATACGACCGTGACTTGAATCGTTTGGTTCGCTATCACCTGGACCGCCGCAGGTGGTGTTGAGGTCGCGCTGGCCCCGTTCAGAATCGCGGAAGTGAACACCGTGCCGAAATCCGACGAAATCCCGACTGGAAAGCCTTTGAACAGATCCCCCCCGGTAGGGGGAGGAGGATACGAGCAGGTATTGGGGTTGACGCCAGACATTGTATCGATCACAGTTATGGTGCCAACGAATAGACCAGCCTCGTCGCCATCGGTGCATACCATAAGGAGCGTCGCAACAGTGTCGATGGTTCCGTTTGTACCGGCGGTAGCTGTCCCGGTCAGCTCGAAACCGCTGCTGCTCACGACCTGTCTCGACGACAACGTGCCTACGAGAGTCGTAGTCCGAAATTTTATCTGCTGTCGGGTTAGGTTCGGCGCGCAACCATCGCCCTGGGTGCATTGTGCTAACTGGTAATTAAGATTCCCATAAGCGCCAGAAGCCTCAGCGATGTAGCAGTTGCCGGTCGAGACGGGCGTAGGAACAACGCTATTGTTTATGTTTAGGTATACCCCGTTACACGGCCCTGTGTCGCCGGGCAATTGGGCTCCGAGACTGATCGCCCATGCCCCGGGCGTCATTGTGCCCGCCAGCAGATTCTGCATGAGATATGCACCGTCGAATGTCAGGGAGTTTTCAAAATCGCGACGGGCGGTGACGGTACCGTCGGGATTTCGGACAATGATAGTCCAGTGGCCATGCAGCTTGATGCCAGCCTCCATCCCACCGGAGCGCGACGCTGGTGCTTTGCGAGGTGCAGCTGGTTGCCCCACGGTCGGGCTGACGGCAGCCGTGGCGCTGGATTGCGCGCGCGTGACGTCTGCGCCGAAAAGGACCATGGCGAGAAGGGCGGCAAGCGCCAGACCTCGCCGGGCGAATTGCCGAACCACTTCGCACTTACCGTTTGCGTTCATTGCTGCTTCTCCCTTCGTCGTCATGCCGGGTCTCCTCCGGTGGCTGTTTCTTCACGCACAAGAACATTCATTGCGACAGTCCCATCGCGCGGCGCTGGTTGTTCGCGCAGCCGCTGGCGCTCGCATTCCAGGCTCATGACGAGCCATTGCTCGAATTCCGCTTCGATCGGCGCGAGAGTGAAATGCATTCCGCCCTTACTTCCTCACGAAACTTTCGAAACTGGCGCGTTCCGGAAGCGCGCGTCCAGCAAATCAGGCACAGTAGTTCTGGAACTCGCCCGGCATTCTTTTTCGGATCAGGGCATGATGGCCTGAGGGCTCCTTATAGTGGTTAGCGGGAAATGCGGGAAAAGACTGTCATGCTTTTCGAAGAAGGCGGGGACGCGGCCCGGATAACATGGAAAGTCATGAGCCTCTTGTGATAAGCTGCAGCGCAAATTTGGCGGCACGTGACGCCAAAAGTGTCCCCAGAGAGCAGGAATCCCAAGATGACCGGGGCTCCCTCGTCTGAAATCACGCAGCTCCTGCAAGCGTGGCGCGCAGGGGACCAGCTTGCCCTCGAACGACTTACGCCCGTGGTCTACAACGAACTGCACCGCATGGCGCGGTCCTACATGTCCCGCGAAAGGGACGGGCACACCCTGCAGACCACGGCTCTGATCAACGAAGTCTATTTGCGGCTGGTGAAGGCCAAAGATGTCGAGTGGCAGGACCGCGCGCACTTCTTTGCGGTCTCGGCGCAGTTGATGCGGCGCATCCTGACGGATTTTGCCCGCTCGCGCGGCTATCAGAAGCGCGGGGCGGGCGCCCGCCACGTTTCTCTGGATCAAGCTTTCACTTTATCGATCGAGCCTGTGGTCGATCTTGTGGAGCTAGAGCGAGCCCTCACCCACCTTGGAGAGACCGATCCCCGAAAGGGCAAGGTCGTCGAGATGCGCTTCTTCGGCGGGATGACGGTCGAGGAAACGGCGGAAGTGCTCCAGATTTCCCCCGAAACCGTCATGCGGGATTGGAGTTTGGCTCGGGCATGGCTGCAGCGCGAACTCGACGGGGAGGCGCGCTGTGGAGCCTGAACGCTGGCTGGATGTCGAGCGGATCTACCACGCCGCGATGGAATGCGCCGAAAACCAACGAGCCCTGTATCTCGAACAAGCTTGCGCGGCAGACGAGGCTTTGCGGTTCGAAGTGGAATCCCTGCTGAAATATGCCGAGCGCCCGGCCGAATTTCTCGGAATGCCGGCTCTGGAGGTCATGGCGCGGGCGCTGGCCGAGGACCTTCGCGCCGAGGAACGCCACAGCGCGGACAAGTTGATCGGCGCCAGGATCGCGCAATATCGGATTGTCGGGAAGCTCGGCGCCGGCGGCATGGGTGATGTTTATCGCGCCGTGCGCGCCGACGACCAATACGAAAAACACGTGGCCATCAAGCTGGTGCGGCAGGGGCTGGATACAGAGGTCATCCGCTCCCGTTTCCGCAAAGAGCGCCAAATTCTGGCTGGGTTTGAACACGAGAATATCGCCCGCCTGCTCGACGGTGGCACAACCGACAACGGGTATCCGTATTTCGTGATGGAGCTCGTCGAAGGCCAGCCGATCGACGAATACTGCGACGCGTGCAAGCTGGGAACGGCCGCGCGACTTGAGCTTTTTCAGCACGTTTGCTCCGCGGTGCAGTACGCCCACCAACGGCTCGTGGTGCATCGCGACATTAAACCCGCCAATATTCTGATCACGGCGGATGGCGTGCCCAAATTGCTCGACTTCGGTATCGCCACCATTCTCAATCCGGAAACGGCCTCTCCGGCAGCGGATCCCACCATTACCGCGCTGCGCATGATGACGCCGCAATTTGCCAGTCCCGAGCAGTTGCGGGGCGGTGCGATCACCACGGCCACCGACGTGTATTCTCTCGGAGTCGTCCTCTATCAATTGTTGACCGGCCACCTGCCGTACCCGGTGGAAAGAAACTCGCCGTACGACTTGGCGCACGCGATTTGCGAGGTTGAGCCGGAGAAGCCGAGCACCGCCGCCGGACGATTCGGGCAAAGCATCGACGCGAACCACGGCGCTGCCGACCCGACACCGGAACGGATAAGCCGTTGCCGGGATAGCAGCCCCGAAAAGTTGCGGCGCGCGCTCTCCGGAGACCTCGATCAGATCCTGCTGAAGGCCTTGCGCAAGGAGTCTTCGCGCCGCTACGCTTCAGCTCAGGATTTCGCCAGGGACTTGCAATCCTACGTTCTCGGTCGGCCCGTGTCCGTCCGCGGGGATGCGCTCGGTTATCGCAGCGGCAAATTCATCAAGCGAAACAAACTGTCTCTCGCGGTCGGTGCGGTTTTCGCGCTGGTGGTCCTTGCCGGCGCGGTAGCCATCATGCGAGAAGCTCGAATCGCGCGGATCCAACAAGCCCGCGCGGAGCGCCAATTCAGCGATGTGCGCAAGCTGGCCGATTCGATGCTCTTTGAGATTCACGACAGCATCCGCAATCTCCCGGGATCGACATCTGCGCGTCACCTGCTTGTCGACCGCGCATTGCAATACCTGGACAGCCTTTCGCGGGAGTCCTCCGGCACACCGGGATTGCAACAGGAATTGGCCACGGCTTACGAAAGGGTCGGAGAAATCCAGGGCGAGGACGATGCCCCCAATGTCGGTGACACCACGGGCTCGCTGACGAGCTACGAAAAGGCGGCTGCCATTCGCGAATCGATAGCGGCCAGCGAGCACAACTCGCCTGAGAGCCTCACAAACCTCAGCAAGGTATACCAAATTCTCGGCATTATTCAGTCCGCCAGCGGGCAGTTTAGGGAGGCTCTCAATTACGGACAGAAGGCGCTCGCGATCCAACAGAGACTCTCCGAAGGCAACGTCACGCCAGAAACTCAAGAGGGGCTCGCCGGTGCGTATTTTGTCCTCGGTCTAGCGGAATATCATCTGAACGAGTTCCAGCCCGCGCTTGTGGCCTTGCAAAAGTCTGCGGCCATCCGGGAGGGCATCACCACTCCCACTCCCACGCTGAATATTCAAGTAAGGACGCGGCTTTCGGGCACGTACGGAGAGATATCAATTCTCTGGGATCACATGGGCGAGCCAGCGAAGGCCATTCTGGCAGCACAACAAGGATTGAAGGTAATGAGTCAGCTGTCCGCTTCCGATCCCGGCAACCTTTTGTTTCGAGAGTACATGTACGAACATGAGGAGGCCATTGGCGAGCGTTTCGCGGAGGAGGGGAATCACGGCGAGGCTGAAAGCTATCTGAAGAAAGCCCTCACGGGCTTCGAAGTCACGACTTCTGCAGATCCGAATGATGCGAACGCGAAGCTCTGGCTCGGCGATTGCGAAACGGAACTTGGCAGGGTCGAAGTGGAGAATGGCGACACCGGCCCCGGCATGGCAAACATTCGCAAAGGCCTGGCGACTCTCTTGACACTGTATCGCTCCGATCCCCGTGGCAACAACGACAAACTCACCGGACTTGCGCATGCATACGCGAACGCGGGATTTGGTTACGCTCATTTGGCGGCCCAGCCGCATATTTCCAAGGCCGCGAGAGTCGCCGATTGGAAGCAATCGCGGGCAAGCTATCAGAAAAGCGAAGACGCCTGGCGTACTGCAGGAAACTCGCACATATTGTTGGCTCAGGATGCGGGTAACGCCGGCCAGATGTCCCAAGAAGTGGCCACGTGCGACGCCGCTCTAGCCAAGTTGAACTCCCGCAGCCTATCGAGAGACGCGGAAGCGTCGAATCGTAAGAGATAAGAAAACAACTCCGGAATCCAGTCTGAGGCCCTGCGATGTGTTCTGGAGGGAGTGACTGTCCACTCCAGCCAGTGAGACCTGGGAATATTCGAGCCAGGTATCGGACCCCGCCCAACGCCGATCCGATGCCGCACGGATCTCTCGATCTCGCGCTCCAGAACACTGCTCGCCCATTTCTTGGTCGTTCACCTTGAGCCCTCAATTTGACAGGACGCCAGATGCTTTAGCGGAATCGAAGTGTACGACTCGTCAAGTCGCGCAGACTCCTCTTAGGAGTTGTTGTTTCGCGGATCGTCTTGCGCGCTGACGTATTCCAGCCCAAGGGGCCCCGTCGCGGTTACCTGCGTGACGTACTCGCCGGATTTCGCCCAGTGGAAATGGGGCGTGTTGCCAGGGAGAATGATCACGGCGCCGGGCGGATAAGCTTCCAACTTACTCGCGTCGAATTCATCGCCCAGTCCGATATAAAAGACGCCGGAAATCACGGTATAAACGCGATCCTCTGGGTGCCGGTGTGGCATCAGCTTCGCACCGTGGGACGCTTTGACCCTGATTGTGTAAGGGCCGGGCTCCGAGGGCTGACCCACGACGACGGCCAGCCGGACGGAAGGTGGGAACGCCGGGAACGGCTTCCAATCGACATCTTCGGGCAAGATGGTTTTGAAGACCTCCTGCCCGAGTTGGTGGGGCCGGACTTCGCTTCGCCGGGCATGCTTTATGGCACTGGCTTTCTGAGACATGCAAACCTTCCTTATTCAGAAAATCCAAACAATTGGACCAAGGTATCGGGCGGCACTTCGGCATCGCCGTTTCGGGCGCCTTTCCAACTAGGGGCAACCCTCCATCATGCGCGAGGAAGCATTCGCATCGGCAGTCGATACAGGCTATGGCTGCGTTCGTGGCGAAGACGCAATCCAACTCAGGATGCGCCAGCCGCCTCACTTCTTCTCTCGTTGAGCGCCGGCAAAAGAAGTTTCAGAAGCGCTTCATCCGAGAAGGGGTTCTGACCTGAGATCAACTCGCGATCCTGAAGGACGTAGCTCTTCCACGGAGCGACGACACTTACGTCACCGCCCGCTGTCTCCAAGGCGAAGTCCGGATAGAAGAGAACCTTGCCGCCAATCTCAAGCGGCTCCCGCTGCTGCTCTTCCGCCGTCGAAAAGATGGTCATCTTATATCCAGAATAAATCCATCCTTGAGCCTTCGCCCGCGCTCCAGCGGCATCGCCCGAAGCCAGCGCTCCGACTACCTCCGTTGAATTCGGAAGAGCCGAGAGAAGTGAAATCGGGCCATGGCAGAGCACCGCCGTGGGCTTGGATGTTTTATGAAAGTGTCTCAGCACAGTGCCGGCGTCGGGATCATCGAGAAGGTCCATCATCGGACCATGACCGCCGGGGACGAAAACAGCTCCATATTGATCCAGGCCCGATGCGATGACCTCCGAGATGCGAGTTGGAGTTTTGAGCCCAGTCAGGGTGTCGCGGAATTTTAGATAGTCCTGAAGCCTGGCTTCGTCTCCGCCGAAGAAATCTGCGACGGCTGAATGGACATCCATTTGCGGCGTGTTGCCTTTGGGGTTGGCAAAAGTGATTTCGTAGCCTTCCTTCATCAACGCCCGAACCGGAACCGTCAGTTCGTTGAGATAGTAGCCAGCGCCGGCGTAAACCTTGCCATCTTTCAATGGCAAGCCGTGACCGCTCGAGACCAGTACCAAGACTTTTCCTTTTGTCGTCATTTTGTTCTCCTCTCTGAAATTGAATCTGTTTCCCGAAATCCTAGCTTGCACAAAGGCTTTGGCCGCTCGCCGACCATAGCCTTTCCCGGTGCGTATCCGCACCAAGCGCTAACCGTATTTAAGGGAGGTGCTTTGTCCGACCTCGATAATGTAACCGTCAGGATCGCGAATGTAGCAGCGGATCTCGCCGTACTTGGGAATCGGCGGCGTGAGGAACTCGGCTCCCCGGCTTTTCCACAATTCGTAGCACGCTTGAATATCCGCAACGCGGAAATTCATAAAGCTGTTGATGTGGTTCGGGTCGGGCACGCTGAGCGTTACCGTGGGCTTGTCCGGGGTCGGCCCGCCCCCCACATTCAGAATCATCCAGATATTCGCAAGCTGAAGGTACGGAGGCGCGTTGCCGTCGCCCATGGTCAGAATGCGAGCGCCGAAGACCTTTTCGTAGTAGCGAGCCGATCGCTCGACGTTGGCGACGGTGAGAAAATGCGCGATGCTGATCCCCTCCCGCGGGGGCATTTCATAGCTCTTCTGTTCGATTTGTACGGCGTTCACTGATGGCTCCTTTCGATCTAGTGCGCAGAATCACCTCAGACAATTCGAAACGTGTCCGCCAGGCTTGGCTTCGAAAGCGCCCCATCCTCGGCGCGAAAAAGCCAGGAACTTCGTCGGGCGAAGGCCTAGCGCGCGATTTGGCCCAGGTAGTATCCGAGGCGATTTTCGACATCCCCCGGCTTGTGGAAGCCGCGCGCCAGCAGCGCTTTGATCCCCTCCTGGGCGGCGGGTCGCCCGAGCGAAGCGATGCACGCGTCCCACCCGGCGCCAAGTTCTACGTCGGGCGGCAGGCTGGTGTTGACCAGGCGCTTGGTCTGGGCGATCGCCCATTTGTCGAACTTGGCGATCCGGGTCGCGAGTGCCTCTACGAACGCATCTAGATCGGCGTCGGGCAGGGCGCGATTAATGTAGCCGTAGGCCTCGGCCTGGTCTGCCCTGACATCTTCCGAGCTCAAGAGCACCTCGAGGGCGCGGTTTCGGCCGATGAGTTGGGGAAGCCGAGCCATAGGGCCGCCGCCAGCGACCATACCCACGCCCACCTCCCATTGCGAGATGATGGCCTTTTCGCGACTGGCGAAACTCATGTCGCAGGACAGTGTGATCTCGCTGCCATTGCCGGTCGCCCGGCCACGGATCAGCGCGATGGAGGCGACTGGCAAGCGGGTCAGACGCACGAGAAAGTCCGGCCAAGGCGGCAGACCTGTGGGACCCGCTGGCAATGAGGTCAAGTCCTCAAGCTTTGCCAGGAAATCGGAGTGATTCAGGAAGTAGCCGTCGACCGCGCTGTCGAAGACCACGACCCTCACGTGGTCGTCGGCCTCGAGAGCATCGATGACTTCCTGAAACTGCTTGACCATTTCCGGGCCCATCGTGTTGATCGGCGGGTTGTCGATCGTGACACGCCAATAGGCGGGCGATCGCCGGGTCACGCGGATCTGTGAGGGCTTCGTGAGTGCGCTTGCGGCTGTCATAGCATTCTCCTATCTGTCTCTTTGTCTGGGAAACCGGTTGATTGTCCCCAACGTTTTCTCGAGGCTTGGATCATTTGTTCCCTGCCGGCAGTCGGCTGATTACGGGCTGGTTGCCTCCCCAGAGTTGGATCATAGTTTTTTGCATAGCTGCGGTTTGCCTCTATAGCCGTATCGATAATACTCATCGTTTTCTTCCTGGCGGGCGAGCGGTTGCGGCCAAGCTATTTTAGGTGTCGCTCGTCCGATCGAATTGGCCGCGACGAAGCGATTACACGCGATATGCTCCCGCGAATCAATTGGACGATAGTGTTGGCGAGGCCGCGTTTGTATCGCCGGCGGCCGAGGCTTGCCAGTGCGCGTTCGTTGTGTTCAGTTTTCGCGACACCTTCGCATGATTCTGACTACAGATTTGGGTGTGCGGCCCTCGCGCGCGGCAAAGCGAGACCGGGAACAGAGAAGCGAATTGCGAACAGTGGGTTGCTATTGCGAGGCGGCTCTTAGGTTCTCTCGAAGCCTGGCAACGGCTTGCCGGAGCGTAGCTCAGCGCTCACTTTGCCAAGGCTAGACGAGCTTACCAGCCATTCTCACCAAATCGGCGAGAGAATCGGCCTTCATCTTTTGCATGACCTTGCCTCGATGGGCCTTAACGGTGATCTCGCTGATGCCAAGCTCGCCGCCAACCTGTTTGTTCAATAAGCCGGCGACGACCAGTGCCATTACCTCTCGTTCGCGCGGGGAGAGTGACGAGTAACGATCGCGCAGCGCCTTGATTTCCGTCTGCTGGTCGAGAGTAACTCGACTGCGTTCGAGGGCTTGCCGGATAGCGCCAAGCAGAGCGTCATCATTGAACGGCTTGGTGAGGAATTCGACGGCGCCTGCCTTCATGGCCTGCACTGTTTTCGGCACATCGCCGTGTCCTGTGATGAAGATGACCGGCATGTCAGGGTGTTCGGCCGCAACACGTTTCTGCAGCTCAAGGCCGTTCAGGCCTGGCATTGAAATATCAAGTACGAGGCATCTTGGAGCAGTCGCCCGCGAGCGCAGAAGAAAATCCTGTGCGGACGCAAATGTTTCCACCTTCCAGCCCGCGGACGCGACCAGCAATTCCAGCGATTCGCGCACTGAGATGTCGTCGTCAACCACAAAGACGATGGGTAGGTCCGGCGCCATCGATCCTTTCGGCTCAGGGCCAACTGGGCGCAACAGAGTCATGGTACATCCCAATAGGCGCGCGAGGGTAATCGTTCCTCAGCTGCGCGGAAATACGGCACGAAGTGCTGCTAACAGAGCCGTGTCGCTGAACGGCTTGACTAAGAGCTCCACGGCTCCTTGCGCGAGCGCCCGCGCACGGAGACCTTCGTCCTTCTGCGCGGTGATGAAGATAACCGGAGTCTTTTGCCCGCGAACCTTCAATTCCTTCTGGAGTTCAAGACCCGTCATGCCGGGCATCACAACGTCGAGGACCAGACACTTGGTTTGATCCATCTCACCGGACGCGAGGAACTCTTCGGCCGACGAAAAGGACTGCACAGCGAAGCCGAACTCCTTCAAAAGGTCAGGCAGGGATTCGCGCACAGACTCGTCGTCATCGACAACGGCGACGAGCGGCCTGTCGGTGGTGCGCATCTCCCGGGGAACAACCATAAGGCCATGGTGCGTCGGCGCGGCCCGAAGGTCCATTAGACTTTGGTCTTGGTCCCGCAAGGTACAGAAAAAGAGAAGGTTGCGCCGGAGTCCTGGTTCCGTGTGGCCCACAGACGGCCCTGATGAGCCTCGATAATCGAGCGGCTCATCGAAAGTCCAATCCCCATGCCATCGTCTTTGGTCGTATAGAACGCTTCGAACAGCCTCTCAGCGGCTTTCGGTTCGAAGCCAATCCCGGTATCTTTGACGCGCAGACATACCCGGTCCCCTTCCTCGCGCTCGGTCTTGATGAGAAGCTCGCGAGGCCGATCCTCGACGGTGCTCATCGCGTCCGAGGCGTTGCGTATCAAGTTCAAAATGACCTGTTGAATTTGAATCCGATCGCCTGAGATATGCGGCAGATCGGCGGCAAGGTCCGGATCGAGAATGACCTTATTTCGCTGCAACTCGCTTACGGAGAGCGCCACCACTTCTTTCGTTGCCTCGTTCAAATCGAACACTTCGAACGAGGCGTCTTTTTTGTTGAACAGCGCGCGCAGCCGGGTGATCACTTCCGACGCGCGATTGCCGTCGCGAATGGTCCTTCTCGCGGTTTCGCGAGCACCTTCGACGTTAGGAGGACTGCCATCCAACATCCGAAGACATGTACTGGCATTCGTGACAATGCCGGATAGCGGCTGATTGACCTCATGCGCGATCGACGCCGTCAACGTGCTTACAGTCGTTACCCGCGCCATATGGGCAAGCTCGGATCGCGTCTCGTTGAGAGCTTCCTCGGCTAGCCGACGCTCGGTGAGGTCTTCGGAAAGTGCAACTAGAAATCCCGGCGATCGGTCGGTGCCCTCCACGAGAGAAACGCTGTTACGCACCCATACCGTGCTGCCATTTTTTCGCCTGTACCGCTTCTCGAGTTGATATTGCCGGCGCTTTCCTTCCAACAGTTCCTTGATGAGGGCCGAGGTGATATCGAGGTCCTCGTCAACTGTAATATCCATAAGCCCAAGGTGCATCAGCTCCTCTTCCGTGTATCCCAGCATCTTCTGGTACACGGGATTCGCTGCGATAAATTGAACGTTCACGTCGGTCAAAGCGACACCGATGGCTGAGTTCTCAAACACCGACCGCCACCGCTGCTCGCTCCGTGCAAGTTGCGCGTGGGTCTCGAGCAACGCATTTTCGTTTCGCTTGCGCTCGGTGATATCGCGCAGGAAGCCCGTGAAGGACGGCGGTCCATCCTGCTGGATGCGCGTGATTGCGATTTCGACGGGTATTTCCCGTCCGTCGGCACACAGTGCCGTCATCTCGATGCGCCGGCCAAGCACTCGCGACTCGCCGGTGGCCAGGTGACGCGCGAATCCGGCGCGGTGCTTTTCACGGAGCGACGGCGGCACGATCACGTCAGCCAGATGCTTTCCTACGACGTTCTCTCGGTCGTAGCCGAAGGTTCGCTCGGCGGCCGGGTTGAATTCAGTAATGCAGCCTCCGTGGTCCATAGCCACAATACAATCAAGGGAAGAGTCCAAGATCGCTGCCTTATGCGCTTCGCTGCGGTTGAGTTCCATTTCTTCCCGGCGAAGTCTCGCTTCCACTGACTTGCGTTCGGCAATTTCTTTCCTTAGATCTTCATTCGCGGCGGCAAGTTCTGCGGTCCGTTGCGAGACCCGGTAGTCGAGTTCGCTGGCGACGCGCTTCTGTTCGCCCAGCCGCCGCGCCTCTTGAAGGCCGATAGACGCTTGATTAGCCGCCACGTTCAGGATGAGCTTCTCGGCCTGTTCGGGAAAACCTGTTCGCTCGGATCCAGCTGCAATCAAGCCGATTTCGCCGTGCATCCCCAAGCGCAGCGGTACGACCGAAATGTCGCCGCCCTCCAAAGGGCCGCGCATCACCGGCGCCCATTTCCGCGGATCGTCTCCCAATTCGTGGAAAAGCATCCGGCCGATGTCTTGCGGCAGGGATGCCAGCTGCGACGATTCGGCGACCCGAGCTATCTCGATGGGCGCCGCGCCGGCCGGATCCCACCACTGCGCGTAGGCGAAATCCAGACCCAGCATGCTCAGGAGAGCGTCGAGCAGGGTACGAAC
>Ga0335072_10000295_pt1 | contig 105568 bp, 126 predicted proteins | sample Lox_Sample_21_FD_206725 | JGI IMG/M metagenome (GOLD analysis project Ga0335072, IMG submission 206725) | Soil microbial communities from Loxahatchee National Wildlife Refuge, Florida, United States - Lox_Sample_2.1 | ecosystem: Environmental > Terrestrial > Soil > Wetlands | place: USA...
CCTAACCCTAACCCTAACCCTAACCCTAAAATTAGGGTTAGGGTTTACAAAAATACAAAAATTGTATTTTTTTAAATAGGATTGGGGATGGGGGAAATGGGGTGTTAACCCCACGGAAAGTGCCCATTTCCTGTCCATTGGCGCTTTTACTTTTGTCGTGGCGTTGATCGTCGCCGAGTTTGCAGGGTTGTTTGTCATTTCTCGCTTAGCGCCTTGGCATGCCCCACCAACATATTTGTTGTGTTTCTACCCCGACAGGACAGACCCGCAGGGTCTGTGAAATAAATATAACCGCTTCCATAGCCGTTCCAGTAGCTCAGCCTTTTGACTGCGCCCTGTCAAAAGGTACGGTTTTTTATTGTAGGGTTAGGGTTGTATGGCTAGGGTTAGGGTTAGGCAATGCTTGGGGCCCGCATCTCCGTAATGTGACTTATGGCTTAATGTACGCGAGAATAGTAGCTTAAATGCGCTCTGTAATTTGACTTGCGGCTTAATTCACGGAGGATAGTAGCTCAGACGGGGCCCCGTCAAATCTAAAGGAACATAGTGTTAGGGTTAGGGTTGGGGTTGTAAGGGTTAGGGTTGTAGGGCTAGGGTTGATGCCTGGGCAATGCTTTTCGCCCGCATCTCCGTAGTTATGTTAAGCAAGCGCCTCCACGTCACGTGTGGAAACAGCTCTGAATGATGTTTATACCTACAATATAGCCTCTGAAACGGCTCACGTTGAGGATGCTGTATATATGGAGATACATAGCCGTTTTCTTGCAGAATTGAACAACTTCTGACCCCATATTAAGCAGCAATCACGTGTTTTGTGGTCAAAGCTTAATAATTAGAGAATAGGCGCTCAGTGAAATAAAGAAGCGCTCCATCCTCCTGTCACTTGCTGCGTCATGTGCGTGAGAACAGGTGCTCAGAAAAGCGCCCAGAAGTGGGATATCAATATCTCACAAATTTGACGGCAAGCCGTTGACGACAAGCCTTTGTCCCAGGAGCATTGTTCCATCTATAATACCTTGTTAGCATCTTGTACCGGATGTCATCTTTATGCAGAAAGGCCAAAAGCAAAGCTTACCGAATGCTATTGTCGTTAGTAAATGGTAGCTCTAGAAGAAAACGGATATCAAATACCGGTAACGACATCACGATCATCGGGTGTGTCTTCATACTCTATAAAGCCGAAACCCTTCATAATAAGTATCTGGACTATTTCACCTGGATGACTGGAAAAGTGTGCTTCTATGTCCGATTTGGTAACTACACGGATGTAAGCATGAGAATTACCCCAAAATCAAAAACGGGTTTCGAAATTAAACTTAACTGTGCGTGCGAGATTGCCTAGATACAAGCGAATGGGACGTACTTCCCCAAAAATTTCATCTGGAGGATTGCTAGTAATTCTTTTCGAATTGGTCTCGGAAGGTGGTTGAATTTGGAAATTGTCATTGCTCGAATCCTCAATCGGCACGTGGAGTTTAACTTTGCGACGAAGTGAGAGTGCAGCTAGCCGCGTGCTCGTTACGCTTTCTTGATTTCCTGAACGGTCTTCAGAAATGGTACAGTTGATAAAGATCGAGTCTTGTTTTGCACAGGATACCAACAGCTCGTGCGCATGATGTCGTCTTGGTGAGTGGATACTAGTATTCTCGTCGAGCGTAGTGTTGACGCCAGACAAGTTTTGTACCGGCTGGGCAGTCAGTTTTGAATCGAAATCTACCCATGGCGTATCCATGTCTTGATCTTCCTCAGTATTAGCATCCGACGGGTATGGCCGACTGGATCTGTCCGAAATAATCGTATCATCCCAATTTCTTTTAGTGTTGAAACGTATAGTGTTTTCACCTGTCTGTCTGGAAGAGGAGGAGAACTGGTTTTCTGCCCAGTCCGGCAATTGGAACCCGAACTTCATTTGAAGTTTGTGTTCGTCCAATATCATCATGGTTTCTATTTGCGAGTCGTCCATTCTCTCCATTTTGTTCGGTGCGACAGAACTTGTCTTCATCACATCTAAGTATTCTGCCTCATCATTTGTCCGCGTACGATGCGTATGATCATTGTTCGACATCGAATATTCACGAACGTGTGTCATGCCGCCTGACTCGGTAATGAATGGTAGCTCTCTTTCATCGCCTTTTTCGATTTGTCGGAGAGCATCGCCAGCGCGTGTACTCATGAGGCTAGCCATGCTAGATTCCAATGTGCTTGTCTCGAATGTTTTCAATGAAAGCGCAGCGTAGACTGCACTACGATCTTGTTCCATAGACATTTCCCCATCGTTGCCGCTGTCATCTCTTGAAAATCCATGTATCGGAGCTAATGTGCTTTTTTGACCCAACAAAGTCAGATCTGCTCTCTGATATCGCTTCATATTGAAAACGCGTTATTGTGGACCTCAGTATTCGCTCCAGCCTGGTGCCGCTACACCTAGGCATGGATTTGGGACACAAGCTCTTTGATGCTGACGGAGATTGCAACGTATTTCGAGAAGGAGGAGGTTAAATCTGTTTGAGGCTTTTCTGGACAGCGGAAACTCGATGAGCTTTGAATCTCCAGGATTCATATGTACCGCAGCAGGCAGCATGGGTGGCTGTGTAGTGTACACAGCCTCGTCACATCTTTCCAAGTTCGACAGAATCAGCTATGTAAAAGGAAATACTTTACTGCCTCGAAATAATCGCTTTATGCTGGCCGCGATAAGAGAGCGGGCTTGGTAGATGATACAGTATCAAAACGAACGGCATGGTGATACGTTATTTAGCATCGCAATGAATTTTTACTTTTCATCAATATTTTTACGTTAGTTAGCCAATGTATAGAAATTTCTCCTTATATGGAGTCTATATTTCCACGAGTCTTCAACATTAGCTGGAGTTGATTCCGTCTTGGTCCAACAGCAATACCTGATGCTAAAGGTCGTTTTTTCCTTCTACTTATTGGTAGAGGAGCATTCAAAGAAGTTAGAATTGGAAAATTTTGGGCTGAATGGATATTCTGGTTCGATCCAGATCCATCAGTGACCTGGAGAAACTTCAAAGTACCACCAACTCTCACCACATCTTCGAAAATCGTACCAAATGTGTCCAAGGTTTGTTGAGTAGCTTGCTCATCCCGTCCGTATAAGTCTCTTGTTTCTATTATCACAGAGCATTGTCCAACTTTTGAAAGAACAAGAGTAGCCAGACTCGTCCATTCGGCCAGACTATGTTGTTTCTCAAATGCTTGAATGTTGCCGAGATAAGTATCTTGCGATAAAATTGCCGGAACATATTGAATCGCCTGATAGATCAAGCTCATGAGAACTTTGCTAAGACTTGTTGTGGCCGAACTTCCGGTGGGAGATGCAAGATACCAAAATACCGGGAAGCTCTTCGACTTTAAGAGACTAATTATCTCCACAAGCATGTCTTTCACTCTAACTTCAGCTCGTGGACCAGCGTTTACGATGAACATCGAAGATCCTGAAGCATTTATCCACTCTTTCAGTCGTTGAATAATCAAGGTAGTATCTCTTCCCGGTTGTTGCCATGACGGACGCCTCCTCGCAAATGAGTTACAAATACAAAGCAACTCCTCAGGAAGTGGATTCGGTCTCATGGATTCCAGAATGTGTGAAGATTGAATATCACCGATATGTGGTCTCATATCGCTCATGTTCGCTTTGATGGAAATCATGAGAGTATGATTATCTACAGTTATTAGTCAACAGTATTTGGTACTTAGGATGATTTTCTTACTGATTGTTACTTGTAAAACTTGACTGAGAATAATTTCGTTCTGAGCTTGCATATAATTCAATTGTACTTGCATGGCATGAAGCTTTTGATCCGACTCTTGTATTCGTTGCAACGCCTGCGTGATACCTCTAATCTCCGCTTGTCCTGATGTGCTAGCAATAGCATCTACAGTCTCAGAACATGCATTGATTTCTTCAACAATGTCGTTGAACACCAATTTGTATGGACGAAAGACGCTATTTAGTGTTCTTCGTACTATGCTTAACTTATACCACTTAACAGCCTGTTGAAGAAACAAAAGAATATGAGCATACAATCTCGAGACCGCATCTTGCATCCAAGGAGTTCTGTACAATGACAAATTGACTTGTACTCGTGGAAGAGCTCGCCCAATTTTTGTGAGCGCTTTGGACAATTCAGTAACCATTTGCGCATGATTCAGTACTCCCTTCAGATAGAATGAGCAAATCATAGTACAAACTCCAAGAGAACAACGTACCGACAAGACAAATTTGATCGCACCCCATATCAATCCAGCGTGAAGAGGATCAGCTTGAACAACAACATCGATGACATTACTGTAGAGTGATATGGACGATGCGAAAGCTTTGATCCATTTCCGCGTCTTCTCCGTTTTCTCTGAGTTTGTTCCAAATTGTTTCTGAGCCTGATCAACGACTTGAAGCACCTCATTCATTGAGGTACTGCTTCGAATCCAAGCTCTTTCATTTGGATCTTGTGATAGCTCATTCTCAAAGTACTTGACTGCATTGGCATAAGCTTGTGCGACTACTTCGGAAGAGCTAATGGACGATCAGCATTTTGAAGACTTCAAACTCAGATATGTGTCGAACCTGGTTTCCGGTGTGGCGTACAAAGCTACAACATCCTGACTAGGTGTTGTTGATTCAGGCATCGATTATCAACGTAATACTGTGTATAGATATTAATAAAGAGTATCTCTGTTTTGTAAGCCTTGACATATAAGTCAATTCAAATGATAATGTAGCCTGGATGTGATATTTCGTTGTCAAGGAAGCGAGCAAACAAGATTGCGTGGCGGAGTGACATTGCTGCGCCTCCTTTATGCACCAGACCTCCTGCAAGAACTACGTCAGAGCGCTTGAATCTACAAATAATAAACATTGGCTACAGTATCTGAACATTCTCAGCTGGATGACGGAATGTTGACACTTTCGCAGCCTTCACAATTTCATTGCAAAATGGGACCAATATCTTACTTGAAAAGTCTGAAAAGATTCGCCTTGAAATACGAACATACATATGTGATTGTAAATGAATGACTCTCATGAGCTTCTTATCCCTTGAGCTCTAGCATTTTCTTCATCTGTGTGACCACGAGTTTCCTTCAAATAGTCCTCAAATTCTTGCGTTATTTCAACCACCTGTTCCAAATGACTGAAATTAAGTTGTTCATCTTTGTATTTTGCCACTTGAGCAGCTGTCCACAAATTGTTGCGTATTTGACGACCATTGAATGGAGAACTTGCGAGTACCCTAGCTTTTCTGGCTAATTCCTCAAAGTCCATGTCGACATTCTTCTCCTTTAGCACATTGATAAAGTTGAGCCAAATTTCATACCGACCTTCCTCATTCAGTGCAGGATAATGGACAACAAGTTGAATGCGAGACTTAAAGGCTTCGTCAAATGTACCAACCCTATTCGTGGTGAGAATGAGGATACCGTCATAGTACTCCAAAACGCGGAGAAAGATAGACACGAGAGCGTTCCTTGCTAAGTCAGTGACCTGTCGTTCTTCAAGAAATACATCTGCTTCATCGAGAAGTACGACGCATTCCCAGATTGTTCCAATGAGTAGAACCGATTCCATATACTTTTCCACAGTTTCAGCTTCAGTTCCAATGTCTCCGCAGGTGACTCTGTACAATGGCTTCTCTGCGAATTCGGCTACTGATTCTGCGGTCAATGTCTTCCCTGTAGATCAACTCGTCAGCTATGTCATCCTCATAAGTGATGGTGCTCGAAGCTGGGTTTCAAATGACTCCATGCAATGTCGCAAGGTTTGATGAGTTGATTTGACTACCATCAAACCAAAATACGGAATTCCGTATTCAGTCATAGTGTACTGCAGTTTATAGTTCATCTTAATGAAGAATTACTTACCTGTTCCTGGTGAACCGTGAAGTAGAATGATCAATCCATTCCCTTTGTTCTCTACCAAGTCAACATTCTGTACAGTCTTCAAGTGGACGGTCACAAGTGCCTTGATTGTCTCTTTCTTCTTTGACTTCAATACGAGGCGATTGAAGGCTTCTTTATTCCAAGGCACAGGTCCAATATGCTCTACAGATAAACTCCCTTTATATGCGTATCAGTAGGATCATACTGCATTTGAAACGTTTGTAAACGATCACTCACTCCACTTTTTATCGTGAAAAGCATATCCAACGATAGTTGGTGGCAAAAGAATACAAAAAGGCAATTGTGGTGGCTCATCGTCTTGTATATCAATGCCTTGCTCTTTCATATCCGCTTCTGAAACAATAGGCTGCGGAAATTTGGAAGGATGCATCTGTCGATATGTACGATAATCGATCATGTACTTTGGATTCGTCTGTATCGCATCAGCAAAACTTTTCAATGTGTGTAGTCATGTACATCAACAGCAAACCTTCCTAGCATCGACATTCTCTCTTGTATGCTGATGAAGCCGTAATTGTGATTTAAGAATTGATACTTACAATCTGTAACTCGAATATTGTAGGTGTCGGAGCGTCGTAGCTCACTAATTTCCGATGGCGACAGCTCCAGAAATTTCGACCGCGTTTTTCGAGAGATTGTCTTCGATTTGATCTATCTAGGCGTAGTGGCCATGCAGAGAGGCTCTCAATAGGCACGACTTCCGGATTTGAACTTGGCCACGATACTGTGAGAGCTTCGGTAGTTTTGCGAAAACTTCCATCAAACGTCCACGTCCAACCTTCCAGAGCGATGATTTGCAAGTCATTCTGCCTTAACTTCTCCCAGACTAGAACTTTTTCTGCAATGAAAGCTCTCGAATGACCGTCTTGTAATGTGACGACAATATCGTTTGGAGCGAATAGTTTCGTAAACATTTCTCGACGAACTTTGCCAGAACCCAAAACGTTGTCGACTTCATCAAAATTCACACCTTGACTCTCGTCGATGTAATTGAGTAGCTCTATAAGCTCTCGACCCGCTACAGCACTAAGCTGAGAACAACCTTGCTGCCGAAGTGATTTGCGAAAATGATAGAAATAGTCGTATGGTTCTTGCAAATTGATTTTCGAGTCCCATTGCCCAAAGAGTGATTGATTTTTCAATACCAAGTCGGTCATAGCAGAAGATAATGTATCAGAAATGGCGATACTTTCTTTATCTTTCATCGCTGGAGGCCCTGGTGACGTGAGTCTGTACAACCAAGGTCTTAACCGATTTGGAACTTGCCTCTCGATTCCAGGAGCTATTAATTCAAAAGACCTCTTGATTTTGGAATGATAGACGGTACAGCTATATTCTTTGATGACTGCGAATTGAAATTGAGAGTGATAATTCCAGTATTCTAAGAAGTCTTTCAGATGTTCCTCTCCTCGCAAGGCTGAACCTCTGGTATCTCCAGCAAATAGACGTGGAGTATCAAAGTAGTCTAACAACTCAGAATGATCATAGTGATCTTCACCCTCAATTTGGAAGCGTCGGCATGTAACTCTGTGAACGATAAGGTACGATCGTTCCATGTCTTCATTGAATTTCGAGACTCTTCCGAAGACATGGAAACGAGCACCTGTTGCGTCACTGTCCGGGTTCATATTCATGGAATTTTTGGGTGGTTCTAGCGGCTTAGGAAGTGACATATCTTGAGGTATTGTTTGGTTGGGCGTGTTGGATATCGAGACAAATTGATGGCTGCGTTGTTGCGGAGCTGAGTTGGATGGAGTCGCAGGCTGTTGTTTAGGAACATCGGGGAAACATCGGCTTAATTGCGCCCACTGGTCGGTAATGGAGTCCAATTCTATTCTGTAAAACTACTCGAACAAGTCGTAACCAGATGGAAAAGGCTATTGGGAGGGTTGGTGGGCGACTTAATAACTCGTTAATAGCGAGATACGACTACATAAAACAGAGCAAGAGAAGAAGACGTATTTCAGCTGGATTTAGTCAGAGTTACTCTCAAGTACTCCGTAAACAGGAATCATCTAAGAGATTCCGACTGACGATCCACAAAGTTGATTTACAAAGTTGATGCGGACTTCGATTTGAGTGCTACAGTAATCACTTTGATGAAATTCATAGTATCTAAGGCTCAATATTGGAATAGCTAGGTCCAAAGCTATTGTTCGCTGCTCTGATATGATGAAATGAGGGATGAATGAAACGTAATGTCAGTCTTCCCATAGTATTACTTCGAATGAAGCAGGATTGATACCGTTTGAGTCAATATGGCTCCCACGGTGGTCATATTCTCGTTAGCAATGAAGAAACCTAGACCCAATCTAGCTATTTTCAGTTCTAGCCATCCCACATGCTTCATAGATCACTTGATAGCGCCAGTCACTTTACGTACTCGCTCAAACATCAACGAAGGTTTCCTACCTTAAGTGACGAATTGCACCTTTTGGTCAGGTTCTTCCAACGATCAGAATTCTATTTGATTCGCGAGTAGTTTCTTTTAAAATGAACAGTTATATCTTCTCTAGATGTCACAAGTCTTACGTATATCGTGATATTAGCAATAAGAAAATGTGTCATCTACTTCATAGTCGCCATATAAGGCAATGAGGCACTCCAAAATTGGTCGTAATAACTGAAACGAATCACGACATCCCTTTTGGACGAACATCGGCTTGTATTTTCAGGACATTATGGACTCTCATTTCATGATGTTCATCTCTTATCATACATTCACTGAATATTAAGCTTCGTCTTTGTACTCTTCATTCATACCTTTGTCAAATCCGATACATAGATCAAGTTTTGATACTGTAAAGCAACGATCTTCCAAACTCTTCAAGAACAGGAATAGTAATTCAATCATAGTTATAGATGTGGTCTTCAACAGGTGAAAAGCAAAGACTTATTTCACCATCGACTACAATATCCCATCGTAGATCGAACATTCCTCGTTCAACTAATGGATATTCTGTATTAAACGACCAAGATGACAAAACTACTCATAGATCCGTAAGCTTTGAGTATCAAGAGATAAACGATGCAAAAACTATTGAAGAATCGGAACCTCTCAAGTTTATAACCTTCAATTCAGATGGGTTGGACACATACTACAAACAAATCGATTCTTATGAAGGTGCTCATCGTTATGATCGTGACTTTACATAGGAACCAGCAGAAGAACAAAAGGTTGTTCGCAAGGTATTTCACCCTCTACCTGAGCTACGGTTCGTTACTCTTTGTTAATACTGTAAGATTGATAAATGGATTTGTTCTTGGGTTTATCTGATGTTTTTCGCTCTTCAACTTGACCGAGGAAACATTATCCAGGCTCTATCTGACAACATGCTTGGTGATTTAGGTCTGAATACAAGTGATTACAATTACGGTTAGGTCATCTTCTACTTTGCATTCTTATCAGCAGAGTTACCTTCTCAATTGATCTCCAAATGGCTTGGTCCTGATCGTTGGATTCCAATTCAGATGGTAGCTTGGAGTATCGTAGCTAGTCTTCAAGCATTTCTAACCGGTCGTAAATCGTTCTATTTTTGTAGATCATTAATTGGACTTGTTGAAGGTAAGCAAATTCCGTAAGAAGTAAGACTTCATTAACATTTGATAAAGGTGGTTTCATTCCCGACAATGTTCTTTATTTGAGCTACTTTCTATACAGGCACAAAACTTCCAAAACGTCTTTCTTGGTTTTGGATGTCATCACAGACAACAAATATCATTTCTGCTTTTCTCGCATACGGTATACTCCACTTACATGGTATCAATGGTATGGCTGATTTGAGATGGCTTTTCGCATTAGAAGGCAGCTTAACCGGTATCATTGCTGTTCTATCATGGTTCTACTTACCACCAAGTCCTACACAAACTCCTGGATGGTTTACGGTTCAAGAAGAGAAGATTATGGTCAACAGAGTTCTGTGAGACGATCCTAGCAAAGGCGATATGCATAATCGACAAGCCTTTGAGTCTCTAGATGATTAAAGATTGCCTATTGGATTGGTATATGGCTCCAATATACATCATCGCACTTTCCTTCGGTATGCCAACAAATTCAATGACTTCATATCTTACTCTTCAACTTGAGGCTATGGCTTTGATACATTTCAGACGAATTTGTTGACAGTTTTGGCATATATCCTTTTCATCTTTCAGATACTTTTCTGGACATGGGTATCGGAAAAGATTGATCAACGGTTCATTGTTGGTCTTAGCAGTCAAATCTGGGCACTTCCACTTCTTTTATTTCTAGAGTGGATGCCATCAGATACGTCACCTTGGTCAAAGTACTCAGTTACTGTTCTACTCGTCGGCCATCCATACGTACATGCAATCCTTGTGGCAATAACCAGCAGAAACGCAGGTACGGTGAGGACTAGAACTGTAACTAGTGCTCTTTACAATATGCTTTATCAAGTCGGTTCAATCATCAGTCAAAACGTACGTTGGACAACCATTTACGGCCTGAAATATTACTCACAGTAGACAGTTCTACCGCGACGATGATAAACCTCTATATCGAAGAGGCAATAAGATTCTCATATTCATTTGCATTTACAATTTTTTCTTGTTTATTGGAGCAAAGGTATTCTATTCTTATGTTAATAGGTGAGAAATATGACGGTATCCTTCTACATCATTGCTGAATTGTCAATAGACGACGGGCAGCGATCTGGGATAAAATGATTATGCAAGAAAGGCGAGAATATCTTGCAACTACAAAAGACAAAGGAAATAAGCGGTAAGTCGTCTATTGTTCTACTTAGTTTGTAATTTCATTATTGAGCGGTTCTTTCGTAGTCTTGACTTTCGATTTGCTCATTGAGACGACGTATATTCACAGCGTGCTGAGAATCAGAATCGGCAATTGAAAGAATATCTTTATGAGAGAACATCACACTCGCAAATTAGACACGGAAAGAGATGTATGCTTCACATTTCTATTAGAAATAGAATGGTACTCGTCGTATGTTACAACTCAATGGCGACTATTTGCAGTATCTGAGCGCTAAGAGTAACGCCGAATGGCCTACATGAATGCTATCAGACTAGATATTAACCTTCGAGTCAGAATCTCACACCATTTTAACTATCATCTACGAATTTCGTCTCAGATAATCTGCATTTTCGTTCAGATGAGATTTCTAACGTAGTCTAGTCGGCGGGTCGCGGCCCTCGCACGCAATTCACGTGATTATTGACGCTTGAAGTCTTATCAAAGGACATTTGTAGACTACTAAACATGTACCGTAGCTCTTAGAATTTGAATCGAAGATCAATAAGCCAATATGACTATCGACACGATAATTCAATCCTTGAAAGTCGCAATCATAGGTGGCGGTCCTGGAGGACTTGCTATATCAATCGCTCTCTCGAAAATACCAAACGTCCAGGTAACCATATATGAAAAAACAAAAGTACTTCGTGAAGTCGGTGCTGGAATCAGTATCGGTCAGAATACTTGGAATGTTCTAGAGTTGCTGGAAGTCGTCGATTCATTAACAAGTGGCCATCCAACATTGACGATCTTGAACTTGTACATCTAACCTGAAACACGCAGATTACGGCGAGTATACTGACAATGCTTGTGTAGAAATGGAAGAACTGGTGAAGAACTACATCGTGTTGAGAGACAAGAAGTAGGTCAACATACTCCTATTCGAACTCAACGTACAAAGCTTCAATCCACTTTACTATCACATGTAAAGCCTGGTGTTCTTCAACTCTCGAAACGACTAGAACGCATTGAAGATTTGGGTAATGCTGGAGTTAAGCTATACTTTTCCGATGGCATAATTGACAACGCAGATCTCGTTGTCGGTGCTGATGGCATTCGTTCTGTGAGTATTTGTTAGTCTTTTCTGCAATGTCGAAACTAAACTTACTTTAAGTATAAAGGTAGTTCGTGACTCTGCATGGCCTACTTACAAGCTAAAGTTCACCGGAACCACAATCTGGCGTGCTCTTCTTTCTTGCAATGAACTCAAAGCCCTTCATCCACAATTTGACACTACAGCTTGGTGGCATTTACCTATCTCATACATCTATTTCTCACCAGTTGGAGAGAACCTGAGTGAAATCGCTGCACAAGAATACTAAGATCCTGCAATTCATTCAGCCAATAAAGCGACATGGGGAGTACCTGTCACGAATGAATATGTTGAGTCGCATTTCACTGTTCGTACTGACTTGCTGTCTAATCTCCCGAGACTTCCAAGTATACTGATCAGAAATCTCACAGGAATATCTTTTAGAGGTCTGATTAGCACTGGCGAAAATACCTACTGGCTCATGGCGTGAATTTGCTGCATTTTCTAGTCCAGAATGGCAGAACTCTCACGATTAACGGCTTGGGATTACAAAGTCGTTCTCGTTGGTGACGCTTCTCATGCATTATCAGGAGCTTTTGGTTCTGAAGCCGGATTTGCAATGGAAGATGGATGGATACTTGCTCAGACACTTGCGTACTTCAAAAACGACTTGAGTCAGGCACTGCCGTTGTTTAATGAGATCAGGCTCCCTTATTATCAAAGGATGTACACTCATCTTGAGGGTGTAGCGAGGTTGAAAAAGGATAAACTACAGGCTATTGAAGATCCCATGAGGAAGATAGGGTACGAGCCAAAGTAATCAGAGGTGGAAATGATAAGGCATGGATATATTCGAATAACATGGGAAAGGTCTGGGAGAAAGCGATAGAAAATCTAGAGAAGAACGGATAGAAATAAAAGACTACACCAGCGAACTCAAACCTTAGAGGAACAGCTATAGCTTTCTATAGCACTTTACCAATCAAATGGTCTCTAAAGTCCAAGCAAATGGCAAGGTAACGTCCTCAATTTTGATACGGAAGAACTGCTCTCTCATCCTTTCTCACCACCGAACTTCATTCTTCGACTGTTAGGCTAGTGATTACTCATATTCTTACACATCAGGTATCTCATTCTTTATGATCAGTGCACCAGGAGTCCAATTTTCAACGAACATCTGATGAGACCAATAAAATTCATCTTCATACCGATTGTGTCGCTTCAATTCTTCAAAGCCCGACTCTGGTGAACTTGGTTAGCTTATGATACAAAGCCAGGCAAGAAGAAAACGTACTCTTCTCTTCTACAAGTTTGTTAAACTTCTGTAGAAAATCGACTTCATGACTTCGTAGAGAGTATTCCGAACTATTTGCTTTGACTTTTGACTTTAGCCGAAGCGGTTTTAAACTGCAAAGATGCTGAAAATGTGCAAGAAGTATCCGCGTACCATGGAAATATTCTTCGGCAAGTCTCATGGAGTTGTATCGATTTCGAGCACCATATCGTCTTGCATTCTTCTGTGAATGACGCAACAACCACTCAGTATTGGTGCATAGAATGAATACCACAAGAAAAGTCTCAAACCAATCTTCTTTTCGCCCAGAGTAAAGCCTAGTTTGAAGAATTTGAAGTAAGTCCAATCGTAGGGGAATAAGGAAAAGCTGAATGATGATCTGGTCCAGTTGTGTGTCCATCACTGGTGTTACTGGTACTTTTCCGTGCCATGGACTCTCGATATCAGAAATCGGAAGCTGTCCGAGAGCCTCACTATTACAAATTGTCCAATCCAGCTCAATCATGCGATTTACAGCGAGTAATTTGAGCGCTTTTGTAACCAAGGATGCCTAAAGAATGGTTAGTCCGTAGATCGACCATTGGATTCGTCTTACATATCGTACCGTATTGGAACAAGCAAATTTCTGTGCCTCTAGAAGAATTATACGAGCCATAGGATCCGATCGAAGTACAATGTCTCGTAGGTATACACACCATGACGACTTAATAAATTCTGATACTATATGCTTCATCCGAGTCATATTAGTGAGACATATTGGAGGCATTTGGAGCTGTCTTTGACCGGTTGAATCTTTCCAAATATGCCGTGTTTTGTACTCCGCAGTGGCTTCGAATAGCGCTACACTAACCATCAATCTACCAAGTCCTTGAGAAATTCGTAGTTCGGTAACAGGTTGTTCACTTGATGTGAGTTCCGAAAGCATGTAGATGCCTTTATGGGTTGAATCGAGTGGATGGCCTGTGCTAGGACCTATAAATCGGCTTATTAGTGACTGTTCAAACTTGACGAGTTTGAAACTTACGAGGTCTGAAGAGTCTGGCTTGCTCGGGTTTATCGAAGAATACGAGAGGTTTGATATTCAAACACTGAATATATGGTGAACAACTCCGATCACACTATAAAAGTCTGAGCTTAATAAAATTCGGGTGAAACTACGGTTGGTGACATAACTTACGCGCTTTTTCTTCTTTTTGCATTCGTCACAGGCACCAAACATTCGGTTTCTCCTGTACGAGTGTCTTTGCTTCTCATCCATCGTATCACGAAGACCTCTAGTAGGTCCCCAGCTGATAAATGCACCAATCTGTTTCCCAGAATCGTCTTCGATATTACGGGACCATATCTATACAGAAGTTTAGAATGAATCCGCTACCTCTTTGAATTGGGAACATACCGTGTCATTGCTGCCACGTTTCCGCTTTCGTGATTCGGAAAATGTCTGGCCTTTCTTTGGTTCTATTACTTCCAAAGGTGATGCTTGCAAATCTGGCTCTCTCTCAAGTGTTGACCACTCGGTGGAAGACAATTTGTCCAACTTTTCACAATGTGACGCCACTGGATCTCCCAATTGTTGTATGTCGTAAGGTGATCCTTCAGATCTCAGTTCCGAGAACGCCTTTTGAGATTCAAACAGGCAATAGGAAGATTCGGTCTGCGTAATGTTTGACTCGATGTTGATGTCCGATTGCGTCAAGGTGGTATGACATGTATCATCGAGCAGCTTTAGAAATCTCGTAAGCCCAAAGCTTCACGAATAGATACTAGTTCAACTAACCATGTTATCGTACTCTATACAGTCATCAAATTTGAGATCAGGGAATGACCCATCAAACAGTTGCAGCGTCGATAGAAGTCCATTATCGTGAAGTTCTTCCGGAACTTCCCACGAGACCATATCGTAGTTCCAGTCAGTCATACTATCCAACCACCAAGCATCTACATAAATGTCAGAGAACATGTCAGTTTCTGGCTCGAATGGGAAGATATCTACCAAGAGAACTTTGAACAACCATCGTTGTCATAGTGGAAGTTGAGTGATAGGAGTCAGTTGCCACTAATATCAGCTCTTTGCGAGCATAAAGATATGTAAATAAATTTCGAAAAAGAGGTAAAGGTGCAATTGCATCAGTGGCTGTTTTCTGGCGGAGTCGAGACTTTTCCTTCATGGGATCTCAGCCTCACTGGCCTCTGTTTACCCAATAGATGTCTTGCCAACAGAATCATGGACCCTGCATGAAACGCTCAGCCGCCGAAACGCCACCTGTGTCATCAAGCAGAAGGCGCAGATCCGGTTCTTCGTCACTTGCTCTTGACCCCGAAACCCATAATGGGAAAAAAGGACATTAGATGTTGTCATTTCGCTTGGAAAGCTATCTCCTTCACCGTAATTCGTCATTGTAACTTCGCCACAATGGGCCGAGAATCAGTCTTGTCTCTTGATAGTGAGGTATCATGCATTTCGATTCGACGCGCTTCGAAACTTGATTTAGACGCTATTGTCGATGTTGTTCTGGCAGCCATGCCAATGGATCCGCAGTGGGATTGGCGGTTTCCAAAGCGAAAACAGTTCCCCGAAGACACAAAATACTTCACAAAGCTGAAGTACGCAGAATTCCTCCACAACATAGAGAAATGGCACGTCATGGTAGCGGAGTATTCGTCTGAAGTACAGCTTTCAACCTCAACTATCATTGCTGTCGCAGTATGGGAAGTGGCAAATCTTCACCTACATCGTTCTAGACCAAAATTACAACGGATACATCGTTCGTATTTACCAGTCAGATGGAGAGAAGTTCAAACGCTAATGTTCTCAGCAACAAGAAACGTAGATCAATCGAATATGTTCGGTCGACGTGACGGCGACAAGAAGCGCATGCGACTGTGGACTCACATGACGACTACGGCAAGACAGCGATTATTTGACGATTGCTATGGAAGCAGACATATCCAACTTCAGATTCTTGCTACACATCCGACATATCAACGAAAAGGTGCTGGAAAGGCTTTGTGTAACTGGGGAATCGAAATGGCTAGACGAAGAGGTATGGTAATCTGCGTCTTTGCTAGCCCAATGGGACGATATCTGTACGGTTGCTTAGGATTCCGTAATAAAGCACACGTTAGAATATGGGTAGATGGCGAAAGCGAGTCCATTCTGCTTGCTGCAATGATATATGAACCAGTAACTTTGATGGTATCTGGAAAGCGATGATTGAAATCGAGGAATTAGAGTGGTTGGATAGATGCGAATTCGTAGGTTAGCGAGCCCACTAACAATACAAGCGCAATTGCTTCATTGTATCAGCGATCTACAGCAGCCCACGTGCTCTGTTTTTGCGTGTGTGGCGTCACGGTCGTTTGCGATTTTGTCATACGTTGGACCCGTAGCGCGATTTTGTCGCGTGGCGATCTGCGCGGCGTACTTAAGGTGGCTATGATCCACGGAATGGTTCGATTATTGCGCTGGCGCTTATTTTCCTGCCTGAAGAGGTATTCGGCGATATGCTTCGTTTCCATTGATGTTTGAACGTTGGCGGTAGTTTGTCATCCACACCGTATCCCGCAACGTCGCCCGAAATGATATTTGCCGTTATGACTTGTAAGCAGCCTATTAAATTCTCAGTTCCCGCCATCATACGTGAGTCTTTCTCAAGATAAAGTAAAAGAAACAATAAACCGGGAGATATATTAGAAGGCCAAGCATCTTATTCGGTCTGTCATGGATCCATGACTGATCCATGACTGGAAGAGAATCGTCAGAACCAAACAACGGCGGTACACTTTGAAAATACAACTCAACTAGATTGCTATGTCGATTTATAGAGACGGATAAATAGTGAATATCCGAATAAATTTGCAACATTTCACATAGGTAGCTCTCTTCAACGCATTGCGGCACAGAAACACTAACTCGAGATAAGGAAATCGGTGTGCAACTGGTCTCATCGGAAAAGATCTGGCAGAAGTTTTGTATTGCGAAAGAGTTATTGAAAGATGGGAGAGAAATTCCTGTTGAGTGGTATCTGGAATCCAGAAGTTGAATGCAATGCTCTCTGTTTGGAGGTTCGGAATCTTGAAAACTCTTTCTGCGGAGATTCAAGTCAAACATTAGTTGATACCTTGAAGTTAGAGCATATCGACGGAAATGGTATGTCACCGATGTGGCGATTTGTGAATGAACCAGGACAGTGGACTGTGTATTCTAATGTCCGACAGGAGCTCGACAGCATTACGCAAAGAGGTGGTTCATCTGGAACGTGAAATACCGGATATGTTGTTGAAACACGAATCTGAGTTGTATATGTTGAAGCTGTAGACTATCCGAACGACTATTCGCATTTAGTAGACAACATCGATTTGGCGAATTCCATCTAAATCCGAATGTACTAGTATCTAGCTGCAACTGTCTTTACGAAAGAGAATTCTTTCTCTTGTGGCTCCTGGAAGGAAGTTCCATTTTGCAATCTTTCTTCTCTCACTCTCTCCATATTTTTCAAACCATGTGTTTCGCAGTCCTTCAGGAGTTTTCCATGCCAGTTGTTCGTTCCTTAGCCACAATCTGACTATGTGTCGTTTTTGCAAGGCACTATCTCTGAACTCACTTCGAGCGTGCTGAATGGCAAGGTTGTTGACAAGCTGTATGTCTCCTCGCTTGAGCTTCATTGTCACACAGTGTTTTACGGCTGTAAAGTGAACCATGTCAAGAGCTTCTGCTTGGATTTCGGTCATCGGAGGTACATCTGGACTTCGTGGTGATGTCGGAGAGCCTGTGATAGGACGACGTGAGAAGCAAAAGCCGGGACCTTTGTCATCAAAGTTAAACAATAGCGCACGAGTATTCCATCGCGCTGGAGTTTCGTGCCTGTAGAGCTGCTTTAGAATCAAAATCACGGATGCTGCGGGTGGTGACTGGCTTACTTATCAAAAATCCAATTTGCTTTTGCAAGAACATGAATAACATCAGGACGAGTTGAAGCGATCTCGTTGTAAATATTGGCACATGACGCGAGATGACTCTCACCACCTTCGACGGCTTGTTCCTGCACGTACATGGCCAATACATCGCAAACGTCATTGTGGAAGGGCTGATGTTGGTCAGAATAAACCGATCCTAGGTTTCTGGATCATCAAAACGAACCTGTGCGTTGCTGGCGTACGGCGATTGTCGCATTGCAGAGTCTGGCACGGTTTGACCTAGATCTTTGACATGGACTATGAGGAGAAGGTCAGCAGAGTCGTCAAACATGTGTCTACAATGAACCTACTGAACATGTTACCGCTCGAATCTTGACATCCTCTTGTTTCAGCAATATAACTTGTAATGCCAAGATAGATGATTGCATTGTCAAGAGATGAATATCTTTTGGGTTGAAGTCCACGTAGCACAGTGAAGCCAATCCCGGAGTGCAAGGTATGCGCAATGTTTTCAAGCTTTGTCCTCAGCCCCAGCAAAGGAAATGTATCACGATTTACATCTCCAAGGTCCATTCGACCACATCTACCTGCTGAATGGTCAAATTCCGAAGCATGAAGCCTCTATGGTTGCATTCAAGACTGCTTACTCTTAAACGAAGCCAGCGCACTCTCCACCTCCACAATGTCAGTTTCCTGTAGATATACGACAAAATCTTCTTCCGTGAGGTCTGAGCCGCTCCATACCCATGGTGTATGGACGGCTGTAGGAAATTCTGGAGGAACTTTTGTCGGTCTGTCGAGCTTAAGCTTTGACAAGCGTCGAACTCTTTCGAGATAGCTTTTGTAAGATGGATTCCATTGAATATCAGAGTTGTGATATACGGAACTTAACGCTGCATCAATGCTCAGCATCTGTATGCTATCGATTGTCTGCGTTGAAAGTTTGGTTTTCTTCGCATCATCCAAAAACAGCTTGTGAAGCCCCATTCCTCCAACGTATCGTCCCATTGAGTTTCCAGAAATATCAAGAGACAATGCCATATCGATTTTGGAAGCTTATGTTGTTGAAAACTTAGAGCTGAAGGCCCAACAATGGGACCGAATCCCAATCATTTGAATCGCAGAGACAATCTCGTGTATACGGGTCAGCTGAGGTCTAGACCGATAGCTTGCTTACCTGCAATTCTGATTGCACGAGAGCGACTTTCTAGCGTATGCAGAGTAACAGAACTAGAACGGATCATGCAACTCTTTTCCTTTGCTTCATCCCGCGTCTTCGTTTCTCAGCTGAAGCGGCCTCACGATCCTCTTACAGTTAAAATTGGCTTCAAGCTCATCTAGAGTTTACTAACATTATCAAATATACAGTAAACTCCATAATGAAGAAGCTCAGAATGATACTGGAGTTGAGATTGCTGGCTTCCGCTCTAATATTTCGTATGGTGTCATTTCGAGTAAACTATGATAAGTTACTCGCTGCTAACATGGAGAAAACAATAGACATCATGAAGAAGTTTTAGAGCTATCAAAAAAGATTCCTCGTTGGAAACAGTCAATTTCGTACATGTCCGGTATTCCTTTAGTACGCATCGAAGTACAGTTTGCTCCACAGCTCATCCTCTAGCCATCGCTACAATATCTTTCATCGTAGCTCGAACAATAACAGCTGCTAATCCCTTGGTTCTCCTCGGAAGCGTCAAGAACCTAACCATTGTCTACTCCATCATGATAGCAAGAGGCAGTGGTTGCGGGTTGAGAGAGTCTGCGTCCTATTAGACATGGTCCACCTCAGGATCAATTCGGATGCCCGGTGGGAGTGGTTGCGGATTTAGCAGTTCGGCACTACGTCGAACATGATCTACCTCAGGATCAACTCGAATGCCTGGTGGGAGTGGTTGTGGGTTGAGAGGATTTGCTTCCCGTCGGATATGATCCACCTCTGGATCAATTCGAATACCCGGTGGGAGTGGTTGTGGATTTAGAGGTTCGGCATTACGACGTACGTGATCCACCTTAGGATCAATTCGGATACCGGGTGGGAGTGGTTGAGGATTCAATGGAAGACCACTATAGAGAATAGTCAGTCATAATCTGTCTGGCAGTCAATCAGATAGTATCTACGTACGTAATGAGCGGAGTAACCGCGAGAATAGCAAGAATAATCTTCATTGTGAACGATGTTTTGATTTGCAAAACTGATATGTGTGTATTGATTTAACAAACTCCATTTTCTTGAGAGCATCTCGCTCTTAAATACATTTGTTTTCAATGCTAGGAATGTGTCCTAAACAATTTAGTGCTCAAATATCGTCTAAACATTTGACTACCAAAAGATACTTTCGATAGGATAGTGGAGGCTTAGGTGTTGCTATAGAGAGCACTGCCATCGTAAGACCCTGAAGAATTTGGTTGATGACTCGTTCCTAGAGACGATATAGCTCGACTCTAAACTTCAAGTAGATTAGCTGTTGTTTGTTGTCGGTTGTGTGATTTTGGAGCATCCAGTAAACAGTCGCCGAAACGATGAGGCTATGCGGACTTCCAGACATACACAAAGCCACTGCGCCGCCAAAGTGTAACTACCGTAGATCACATGTACTATTCTCGGAATTTTCGCATACTTCATTCCGTTCGTAAACGCGCGAGAAGCGAATTGACACTGTCCTGTGGCGATGTACCTATCGTACCGCGGCTGAGCCGATGAAACTAAGGTACCTAGTAGGTGTTTCAATTTGCAAGCGGTAGATCGCCAATTTTTCTAGACTCATATCTGTCTAGTCGCTGTTGTTTCGTTTTTAAGTTGGCCTAGTTGTATGGAGTTCAATCACAAGCCGAGGCAGTGTCCAAACATAGCATGTTGCAATGAATCCTTGGAATGTCGGTCGATATTCAAGTCGGTTCCACAACGCCATGGCAGAATCCTTCTATATCTCAAGAGATTGTCACGGTTAAGCTGTCTTAGCAAGGTAAAATATAACCTGATATTCAGCGACAATAAAGCTTCAAACCTTTGTTGATGCACCCCAACCACTCAGGTTCTCGACGATAGGAATTCTACCACCACGTACAATGACCCAGACTACATCCTCGTCACTTTCATTCACTTCTTGGTGCTCGGCATACGCCGGAATTAAGGCCCAATCTCCAGGTTCTAGGTCATGTCGCTGCTTGCCACCCTCAGAAACAATAGTGCCATGACCTTTCGAAGCATAGACGATAGTGTCCTCTTGACCGTGATGATGGATAGCGCTTGCAGTATGAGGCTTTGCAATCATCAATGAAAGGTTGTTAGCATGACAATGACTCGATACTGCTGGTAAAGGTTCTTTTTTTTAATGCTCGCCTTACAATTTCCACAGATTTGGTCCGAGATGTCAGTAAAGGCTGCCAGTCTAAGCATACCCTCCGTTTGAGGACCGCTAACTTTCAAACCGGATGCTCTGGTTACTTGAACGTGGCTCATGATTAGATCTCAAAGTGTCTGCGATCTATTCTTGATGAAAATTACACTGGATAGGATGAAAATGCAAGGCGTTGTTCCGGGAAGTAATAGCTTCCATGCATCCGATTTTCCAAGATTCTGGGAGAAAATCCTCATCCGGCTGCTTTTCGGCCAGAAGTTGGGAATAAGGCTCGAAAGCCATGTTTCGGCAGCTGCATGTACCCTCTCGGACCAACGGTTCTTTTCGGCACGATATCGGTGATATAAAGGTCCAAAGTCGGCTTTCAACACTGCGAACACCAAACAAAGATGATGAGGCCACCAGCAAGGAGTCGTGAGGCGTTCTGAGCCCTCGGTACAGCGTCACATCTCACATCTAGATAGTATGTCCGCCATCCGAAATTAGGATATTCGGTACAAGTTCCAGATGGAGTCAACAGACAATACGCGAGAGCACTCGGCCGTGAGCTTGTGCCAGGACAACAAAGACCGGCTTCAACGACTTTCAGTCTCGAAAGCTTTCCGCACTCAGATCAATGTACCTCCGTACATACAAATTACTGGCATATGAGAACCGAACCACAGAACTTGCCGAGATCATGACCACTTGGAGAATCAACGGGATAGAGCCATTTAGCTTCTTTTGCAACATATTTGGAGAGAAAACAACGAGCAATGGCTCAGATGACGGGGCTTCATTGTTGTGCCTCGGCATCTCGTTCTCGTGGCGCTATGACGCACGTCGGAAGGAATTGCAAGAAAGACGAGAAAGACCAATGACAGTGAAGCCGCTACCAACCGTAAGATGATTGTTTTCGCACGTATTGGTTCACGCCAGTCCTACTTTATCCACGGGACCGCCGAATTCTTTGCCAGGCGGCTTTCGGTGCTGCATTCCACTTCGTCTTCTTAGCTTACAACCTCAACTTTCATGTGACAGTGTCGTAAGCGCGACATAAAACTCTCCAGCTGAACCAACACTTTTACCATCCTGAATACACAATTATCTCTCTTTAATTCGTCCCATTACTTTTGATCTTTGTGTCTTGCTACTCTCTCTCTGTAGTCATCATGGCACGGACATTCTCCACAGCCGACGTCGCTTCTCACAACAAAGCCAATGATCTCTACATCATCGTTGATCAGGACGTTTATGACCTGACCAAATTCCAAGATGACCATCCAGGAGGCAAGAAGAGTATGACTGCATAATTTTGTTCATTTGAACGCTGAGCAATTCTAACGGTGATCCGTAGTCCTCCAGCGTGTGGCCGGAAAGGATGCATCTAAGCAATTCTGGAAGTACCACAACGAATCAATTCTTAAGAAATTCCAGAAACAACTGCAAGTCGGATCATTAGACAGCAAACCGAAACTTACGACTCCTCCTCCCACGCCTCCTGCGCAGCAAGTCGCTAAATCCTCACCTAAGTCGGTCACCTCCGCTCCAGTCCTCAGCGAACCTGCCCAAGCTCTCGATCCATATGGTGACCTTGTTCCTTACGCAGATCCAAACTGGTACCAAACTTACCACTCGCCATACTTCAATCAGACACATGCGGATCTCCGTGCCGAAGTCCGCGAGTGGGTGGAGTCTGAAATCGCACCAAACGTCACAGAATGGGAAGAGGCCAGAAAGGTCCCAGACGACATTTACCTGCAGATGGGCCAGCGTGGCTATCTCGCTGGTTTGATGGGAGCTGTGTATCCGAAGCATTTAGTCAGAACTGTGGTCAAGAGCGTTCCGCCTGAGAAATGGGACATGTTCCATGAAGTTTTGCTGACGGATGAGATTTCTCGTGCTGGATCTGGTGGCCTAGTCTGGAATCTCATTGGTGGCTTTGGTATTGGTTGTCCGCCAATTCTCAAATTTGGTCAGAAATCACTTGTGCAGCGAATCGTTCCTGGTATTCTCGCAGGCGAGAAGCGCATCTGCTTGGCCATCACCGAACCTGGTAGGTTACAATATGCAGTAAATGTATTCAAATGCTGACCATGTAATGTAGATGCTGGCTCCGATGTCGCAAACATCACCTGTGAAGCGAAACTGACACCTGACGGCAAGCATTACATTGTCAATGGTGAAAAGAAATGGATCACCAACGGTATCTGGTGCGACTATTTCACCACGGCCGTGCGTACAGGCGGACCTGGAATGGACGGCGTCTCTGTACTATTGATCGAACGCGAGCACGGTGGTGTCACTACTCGCAAGATGGATTGCCAGGGCGTATGGTCATCTGGCACTACGTACGTGACGTTCGAGGACGTCAAAGTACCGGTAGAAAACCTCATCGGCAAAGAGAACAAAGGTTTCCGCGTCATCATGACCAACTTCAATCACGAACGTATCGGCATCATCATTCAATGTATTCGCTTCTCTCGTGTCTGCTACGAGGAGAGCGTGAAGTATGCGCACAAGCGAAAGACATTCGGAAAACGTCTCATCGACCACCCTGTCATCCGCCTTAAACTCGCTCATATGGCTCGGCAGATAGAAGCTTCATGGTCTTGGCTGGAGAATCTCATCTTCCAATGCCAAAAGATGACTGAGATGGAAGCAATGTTGAAGTTGGGTGGTGCCATCGCTGGTCTCAAGGCACAGTCAACCACGACGTTTGAGTTCTGTGCCCGTGAGGCATCACAGATCTTTGGAGGACTTTCGTACTCGAGAGGTGGTCAGGGTGCAAAGATTGAACGACTCTATCGTGATGTCAGGGCCTACGCAATTCCAGGTGGTTCCGAGGAGATCATGTTGGATCTCAGCATTCGACAAGCACTTAGAGTCCACCAGGCAATTGGAATGAAGTTGTAGTGGATGCAATGAGTGAGATGAAGGAGCACAACTGAAAATATGCTTTGTATGACGCGAAGTTGCGTCTTTGGATTGTTGGTTTCTAGGTTCGAGGCATTAAGTTACCCTCTTAGACTCATGTACTTCGTAGATTGTAAGGTAAGGTAGCACTCTGCTAAATGACGACGGATACACTGTATTTAAAATAACGGAATGATCAAAATGTGATCTGTCATTCTTTTTGGCAGCACCTTGAATACTGTCTCCTACCTAGCATTTTGTAGAGATCATTGAGAGTTTCCAACGAGTCTCCATCCGGGCATGCAGTAACTAGCAATCAAGACACTGATAGCCGGTGATGGTATCCCAGACTGTACAAAGTTGGTATCTCGTGTTCATAGGACATTGGTATGATTTCTACACGCTCATTTCTGGTGGTCTGATATACCTCCATATCTACACGTCATACCCGAATCGGCTTCCATTGCAAGCTGCCTGTTGACACATGTTCAAAGACCCGAGGCTCGAAAAGGTTGTAGAAATCTGACTAGCCTCTTGCTGCGATATCGGTGAAGGAAAACTCTTTGTTAGGAAAAATCATCAACTTCAGACAGCTTTAGGACTTTATGACAGGCTTTGGGAAATCAAGACGCCATAACCGCTGTACGGTACATGTAGTTCCCACGACCGGCGGCATCGGATCTTCCATCTCACATGCAGTCTTGCATCTTTCGCAGTCACACGACGGACAACAAACCCCAGTTAAACAAATATTGCCACTCAAATCAGAGAGCCAAAGTCAGAGATACGTACTCACGCCGTTCCTGCGGCAGTGGGGGTTTCTGGGTGCATTTTTGCGGGTCAGTGACGATGGTACATAGTTACTTGTTGCCTACGTCCGTCCATCTATGCACCGGCGTTCAAGGAAGATGGAAATGATGATGGTAACCTTGAAAATTCTCCTACTCCTAGTGGTTCGGTAGTATTACTGTATGTCGTGTATCATATCGAGACCTTGCCATAAGATCAATCGAGGAGACCGCCGCGTGTCTCTCCTTCACATCAGCTGGACAGCTTGCCGTCATCGTATATGCTGTCAATGCGGCCAAATATATTATGATCCCGCAAAGGCCCGGAAACAAAGTCAAAATAAGCGGTGAACTTAAATATCAGCTCGAATGATTGCAGACTGGTTGCCGAATTTGTTACATGCCACTTTTATAGTCAGCTTTCCATTAGAATCCGGCGTTGGCTTGAACTTCGCTTCGTCAAAACCGCTTCACCACGCCGACCTACCACCTTTCCCACACCGTCCTTTCTTCCACCTTGACATTTCCCACCACTCTTTGAAGGAAGCTATTTCTTTACTTCGCTCGACAATTACCTACAATCTCTTGTCCATACTCGAGCCTTTGTGACTCTCACACAACATCGTATCTATGCACCTCCAGCTGAACGGTAGTCCATATCCGATCCTCAATCCTCAGCTCTTTACCTAAATACCGCAATCACCGCCTGTACAGCATCATATGGCTCATAGCCGGTAATGTCTCTCATATTCGACGCCGTTAGAATCGGCACTGGATCCCTCCACCAAGATCATGCTTCGGTAACCGGGTCGCAAAACCCGCGACTTCGCAAATCACACACCTATGGTGATCTCCTTTCACCTATTGCTCGAGCCATCCGAGATCCTATCGGTTCATTGGGAGAAATACTAGAGACATTTACGCTCGAAGAAAGTCCTAGAAAGAGAAGAAAGTCCGAAGATGGCGATAGTCGCAGACAAGTACTATACCTTCGAGTGAAGGAGGTATGAGATATCCGTAGCGCTTAAAGAAGGCGTGTAAATTGACATGTTATAGGCTTTAACCTACGAAGACTGGCGATCGGCGGCCATTGAGCTAGATGCTCTCGAAGGAAATGATGAGTGGAAACAGCAGAACGAGTCCTCAGAATACAATGTGGCTGTCATTGAAGCTCACATCAAAGCTTTCGAAGAAGCACGCATCAATTGCGATCTTAATCGTATTTCCTTTCTCATACGGACCTCCCTTACCCGCGGTCTAGGCGGCATGGGTGATCTCCGACTCTATCGACACTCGCACATAGGAACAAAGGCTCTCATTGAGAAGTATATCGAGACTGTCAAAGAAGCACTACATTTGTTGGTGGACCTCTGCTGCAAGAGTCCACAAAACACAAGCCGCGTATATGAAGAAGTTCTTCGAGCACGGCAAGCTTTCGGTAGAAGCGCTCTTCTTCTCTCCGGAGGAGCCACCTTCGGTATGAACCACATTGGTGTCTGCAAAGTTCTCATGGAACAAAAGCTTCTTCCGCGTATTGTTTCTGGAGCTTCAGCAGGTAGCATTGTCTGCGCTGTACTTGGCACTAAGATCGATGCTGAAGTGCTAGAATATCTCCCAGATTTATTGAATGGCGACCTTTCAGTGTTTGAGAAAGATGATTCTGAGAAGGGTCTTCTACGGAAAGCTGCTCGCCTGTTGAAGTATGGGTCAATATTCGACATTTCAAACTTGAGTAGGGTGTTGCAAGGCATGTACGGTGAACTTACCTTCCAGGAGGCTTACAATCGAACACGGAGGATCTTGAACATTTCCGTTTCAAGCGAAAGCATTCATGAACTTCCACGACTACTCAATCACATCACTGCACCGAATGTCATCATTTGGTCTGCCGTGGCTGCATCTTGTAGCGTACCGTTAGTCTTCTCAGCTATGTCGTTGCTCGCAAAGGATCCGAAGACTGGCGAACAAATACCCTGGAATCCTTCACCACAACGATGGATTGATGGATCCATCGATAACGACCTTCCAATAACACGTTTGGCGGAAATGTTCAATGTCAATCACTTCATAGTGTCACAAGTCAATCCGCATGTCGTTCCATTCCTAGTTAAAGAAGGCGATATCATCCCTTCAGCAACAAATCAGCTACCTTCCGCCATCAAACCAGGTCCTGACTGGTTACATAAAATGGCAAGCTTAGCCAAGGGTGAGGCACTGCACCGAATGGCCGTTTTCTCAGAAATGGGTATATTTCCAACTGGATTCACGAAACTTCGCTCTGTACTCAGCCAAAAGTATTCAGGCGACATTACTATCTTTCCAGAAGTTCCGTATGCCGACTTCGTAAAGTTACTTCGAAATCCAACTCCTGAATTCATGGAACAAGCCACATTGTGCGGCGAGCGAGCAACCTGGCCAAAGATTAGTCGGATACAGAATCATTGCGCCATAGAATTAGCTCTTGACGATACAGTACAACAATTACGATCACGAATCGTTTTCAGCCCTAGCCAAGTGAATCTTCGACTCGATTCTCTCACCATGTCCTCTACAAAGCGTGGGCGTGCTGACCATCGCAGCCGCACGAGGAGTTCAGGCCGTGCCAGACTTCGACCATCAAGCAGCTATGAGCACGAAAGTTCAAATTCACCACCTCACCGACCAGCATCGTATTTCGAAATCTCGAGAAAAGAAAGAGAGAAAGTGCCTTTGCGGCACAGGAGTCACCTTTCTTTGCAACTTCCTCCGAGTCCAGCTGTGAAAGTCTCAGCTGTTGACCTCCTTTCTTCATCCCCAGATGATGACCATGGCGATCACAATCCTTTTTCTGAAGACACCGACTCTTCTTCACCATCTTACTCTGACATAACACCACCAAATGAGACCTCAAGGCCAACGCTATGGCCCTCAACGCGTCAAATATTTCCTTCGGCAACGGCTCCTACAACGCCATTCCTTATGACTCGTCTCTCTCGTTCCAGCACAATGCTTCAATCGCCACAGACTTCAACGGCAACCTTCACCATAACTCCCAAAGCAACCGCTACTCCTCCGGTGCTTCAACACCAAAGTAGCCTAGCACAAGATTCATCATCCACACCAGAGCTTCAGTACAAACAACTCTTCCATGGAACAGCCATTAACGCAGATGTCGAAAGATCACAGCCATCTTCTTCGCAAAAGAGACGTCGCAGCGTTGTCGAATTCAGCATGGACGATGAACAACACAGATATGATCGCGACGATAGTGATTTGGCTACTGGAAGTGGCCAGCGAGGAAGTGGTTCAAATCTGGTGCTAGACATCAGTGGTACTCGCGGGATGATGATGAGGAGGAAGGGAAGCATGAGTACTGGAACCAGAAACGTAACACCCACTGGAGGATAGTACCTAGTGAACTCCATTCATGTTTATTCATTATCTGTTGAATGCGACCGGACACATATCTAGGATAAGGGACGATCGTTATGGTAAATGAAATCTGCATCTTGGTGGGTTTGGATTAGAGTGTATATTCCCACACACGCATCAGCATTGGTTCGGTAGCAATACGGGCATTAGAAGACTATCTTAGTAAATTCCATTCATCATTAAGATGCGACTGCCTCATAAAAATTCGCTATGATAAAGTGGCGATATTCTGAATGTTTCATTCACACAGTCGTATAACATCCATATATGTAACATGAATACCAAACATATCCTATTACACTTCAATCATGATACTATTTGCTCTTGTCGCCTTTCTCAGCGGTCCCTCCCATACTCACAACAGCAGCCGCAGTCTCTCCATTTTTCGAAGCCACCGCGCCCAAAGTCGATTCTCTTATCCTATCCAAAACGCGCCTCAGTCCTCCAACTTCTACTCCCTTAAACAAGCTCGTTCCCTCCTCTTTTCCCAGCACAAGTCTTTCGTACAGATGCCAACTAGTCACAATGACGATCGGCAATCCAACGAGTATGGTTGTCCAACGACGTAGTGCCGCTCGGTAACGTGGATCTGAGCGGTCGACAGGCTTAGACGGTGGTGGTGGTCTGCTTTGTGCCGGTTCCGGGTGCGATGGGAGAGGACCGGTAGACTTGGGAAGAGAGGAAGCTGTGATGGCGGCTGGCGTTGGTATCTTCGTTGTAGGTGGAATTGGCTTGGATGAGCTCGCAGAGGTAGTACTAGACGCATATTTGGTGAAAGAAGAAGGTGATGCTGTGGAGATCTTTGCGTTGATGGGTGCTGTTGGCTTTGAGGTGGATGTAGACGATTTCAAGTTCTTAGCCGCACTTGACGTCGTAGTGGTTGATCCGACGGCTTTGGCGGATGTTGCAGGAGCGACTTTCCGCGATGGTGGTCTCTTTGGTGAGCCAGATGCCTTTGAAGCTGTTATTGTAGGCTTCGCCGTTGATGTTGGCTTCGCTGTGGTTGACAGCGCAGCTTCTTGCTGCAAGATCGGAGAGCTTGTGATTTTCAAAGGAGGCGAAGATGACAATTGAGTTGGAGAAGTGAATTGAGTTGTGAGAGGAGGCATTGTTGTTCCAATCGGGTTCGATACTGTTCTCTGGGAGAGTTCGCGCAGGATTTTCGAATTTTGATACGCTGGAGGTATTGGAGACGACATATCTTGTACTGTGCCATTTGTTGCCGGAGTCGTTGTGTCTTTCAAGCCCAAACTCGGTTCAATCTCGACTTTCTCAATATTTGCAGGTCTACTCTTCGAATCCGAGGCTTCGATCCCGTTTGGTTTTTGTTTCTTTGCAGCTTCCTTCACCAGTTTCCCACGGTTTTGGGAGGTCTTCGACGCTTCTTCCGCAGTAGACACCACCTTCTTTGGTCGTCCTCTTTTCTTCACTGGCTCTGCAGACATGTTGGCGGAATGGAATATCAGAATATCAGAATTGTGCTTGTAGGAGAAAATATCGATTGAGGGGTCATTTTGGCACGACGCGAAACGCGTCTGGCGAAGCCACTTAGCAGTGGTTTCCTTGTCCGTGTCATCACGACACCCCTGCCACTCGATAATAGGAGATATGCCAATGATTTTGCAAGCTTGGGACAACTAGGCAGCTACTTAACGACGAATTAAACCATCGTTGACCCTCTTTTTTGTAACTATGTATCAAAGCGTCAGGGCCAAAGCAAAGTTGGTGTAGTACAACGCGGTAACGGTTTGTGCCTGATCCTCGCACATATCAAATTCCATACCTTATGGGATCTGATATTGCACTATCATCCATCTTTCTTACCACTGATCGCGGTCCGTTATGATCTTTCAGTCCGAGTATCACGGGCGCTCTTTGCAAAATGCTTTCCTGAAGGTCACTATACCACAGAACCATCAGATACGACTCTTAACGTGCATCTCATCAACAGACATCTCGGCAGCGAGCTTTGCAGGCCTGAGAATTTTAGAAATGCCTCACCTTGGAGATCCTGTCGCTTGTCAATCTATCAATTCTCTCATCCCATCGAGCTAATATTCTCAACCTCCACACAAAGTTTGTCAGCAGCGGAGTGAACAACCAAACTGGGATTCATGCAGAATACACGTCAACTCTCCGCCCACGGATATTGAAACAAGGTAGCCAATTTCAGAAATTTCGTCGGGATTTTAGTCCTTTTCGTCATGTCTCCGCCTATGAAGTCCTCATGCACTCATCCAACCCCGGATCAATCCTTGTGCTTCAGCCCGCCACGCGGGTTCCTACCGCTCTGACGGCACGAGCTGCTTGCTTCAAATTTCGCCATATTTGCGTCCGCCAGCCCGCTTTGTACTTTCTGTTCTCTACTTTCACAATGCATGCATAATTATCACACCATCTTCAGCTCCGTAAAAGGTTGAACGCCAAAGGATCCACTACTGCAGCTTGGTACCCAATGGACGAAAGTCTCCCACGTGTGGCTGCATGCGAACCCACAAGTTCGGAAGCAAGTCTCCCAAAGCATCGCTCGGACAGCTGAGGGGTTAATATCAACTACGGAAGCTGCGGCTATTCGGTAGAGACTTTGATAAAAGTCTTTTCGAGTGGTGCGAGGCTCAGTTGGTTAACCGCGAAGCTGAGGAAACCATTCCACTAGATAAACCATAGTCCCAAGCCTAACGGGCCGAACCGTTAAGGTACAGCAAGGATCATGGCTGGAGCAGGACGTAATGGCGGCAAGAAGAAAGGCAAGAAGCAACAACATGATGGCGAGTCCTCAAGTGACTCCGAAGGAAGCGATCACGGCAGAAAGTACCTTCACTCATCTCTCAGTCACCGCGGCCATATTCGCTTGCTCAAACTACTTCCTTCTAGGAACAGAGGTGCTGTTATTACTTGTGGTTTGTCAGAACACAATTTCGATGATGAGAATATCAAGCAACCCGAATTCGAAGCAGTCTCTTGGTCCTGGGGCAAACATGTGTGGGATTCCAAGATCATTATCCGAAAAGACAATGAAGATTTCACCTTCACGGTTCCAGAGACGCTTGCTTCCTGTCTCATGGCCTTGAGGCATAGACACGACACAAAATACTTGTGGGTGGACGCCATTTGCATTAATCAAGACTTACTGCAAGAAAAGAACCACCAAATCCCAATGATGCCTCTAATCTATGGACGAGCAAAATGTGTTAACATCTGGATTGGCGATTCTGATTCTGATAGCAAGCTCGCAATCGACTTCATGCAAAATGAAATCCTTCGTCTTCAACATTTTGATGAACTACTAGACGATCCACAATCCGCCACCAAATGGCTTGCTCTAGGTAACCTTCTTACTCGACCTTGGTTTTCACGTCGTTGGGTAATCCAAGAAATTGTACTGGCCCAGAAGGCTGTCATCTACTGTGGCCGCGATTCGATTGATTGGAACGACTTTGCGGATGCTGTCCAGCTCTTTGTCAGAGTAGAAAGCGCGACGCGAAAGGTCTCGGAGGTAATGAAGAAGGATCCCAAGTTCTACCGAGTTCCAAACTGGTTCGATTACGTTTCCGCACTCGGAGCGAGCCGTCTTGTTGATGCAACAACGGCTACTTTTCGAATAACGAAGCACAAAACTCGCCAGCCTGTACCAAGCCTGGAATACCTGGTTTCAACACTCACCACATTCGAATGCTCCGATCCTCGCGATACTCTATACGCGCTTGTGGCTATTGCCAAGGATACAAACCCCATAGCAGTGGAAGATGTCCAGAATCGTTCCGTGCTACCTGAAAAGGCTGCCAGACTACTTACGGCGTGGGCAGACGGTCATGTTACGACTAAACGGTACATTGTAGACTATTCGCTGGACTATGTTGATGTCTGTCGAGACTTTATCGAATTCTCAATCAAACAGTCTTTCAGGTTCGACGCTGCCGGTGCGCTTGATGTAATTTGCAGGCCGTGGGCACCAAATCCCGAGGTTAAAATAAATCCCTACCAAGGACAAAAAATTGAAGGTCCGGATGCAAGATTTCCGTCCTGGATACCACAGCTAGAGGATGCACCTTTTGCAATGTTTATTCATGCAGATAACAACTTGAAAATGGGTCGTAAGAACGCTGATCCTCTGGTTGGTCTCCCATATCCAGCACGTCGTCCATACAGCGCTGCTGCCGTGCGGTCTGTAGTCTTGGATACTCTAAGATTCAAAAAGCGCTCTACGCACTACAGCATGTATGTTTCTGGATTTGTTCTCGACTCAGTCAAGGAGGTACTCGTTGCAAGTCAGGCTGGAAACATTCCCGAAGAATGGTTCAAAGCCGTAAACTGGACAAACACGCGAGAAGAACCGCCACCAATGGCGTTTTGGAGAACATTGGTGGCAGACCGAGGTGAAGATGGCTTGGATCCGCCTGGTTTCTTCTTACGAGCGTGTAGGGAGGCCGCAGGCAGAGGACTCGCGAGCGGCAGTTTGAACACGTCAGAACTCATCAACCAAGGTCGATCTAGCATCATCTCCGACTTCCTTCGTCGCGTTCAGAGTGTCATCTGGAATCGTTCGTTGATGATAACCGAGTCCGGAGCACTCGGCATAGTCAGAAAAGATGTCGAGGCGAAGGACCTCATCTGTATCCTCTACGGCTGCTCGGTTCCCGTCATTTTTCGTCAACATGTCAAAACAGACGGTGACCTCGAGCTGCAACGAGTGGAGGACGATGAAGACATAAAAAAAAATGCCGCTAAGAAGATCTGGAAGTGGTGGCGGTTCAAGAGTAAAGGTATTCGCGAGATCGAATGGCAAGATTCCACGACTTCACAAGCACAAAAATCAAAGATCAGATCCAAAGCCGAAGACTTGGAGTATTGGTACGAGTTTATTGGCGAGTGCTACGTACATGAGATGATGGATGGAGATGCAATTACCTACCAGAATACGTACGGAAAGAGAGCGAGGGTGTTTGAGCTGCGTTGATTTCTTTGCTTTTGTCTTGTATGCGAGCAACTCACCATTTGCCATTCACTGCTCTTAGACTCTGTTACGATTTCTCTTAGCTCGGTAATATGCGCCTTGAGGTATAATACAGACTGACCGCGGTGAAAAGAAGGTCATTGACCATATAATTATAGTCATTCACGCCGAGAAGACTACCTATCAAGACTACCTATCCTACCAATCAAAATCGCTTCTGATAGAGTCGTACATGGACATCTATAGTCAAAATAGTAAGTCAAGAGCAATCACGCCAGCATCTTATCACAATAGTTCTCAATCAATTCGAAAATCTTTTAACTCCTCTTCAGTCCACTCCCAAAGCTTCTTGGCAAGTTCCTTATTCGCACCGTCCCTGACTGGTGTCTTCTTCACGCCGAGAGGCTCATAGTAGCCACCATTCTCAAGACTCGCCTTGTCGACGGTGGCAGCCCAAACTTGGTTGAACGCGCCTTCGGCAAGCGTCATAAACTTACCGAGATTCATCACCCAGACAAAGGCTTTGTTGGCGAAGCCGAGACTCGTTACTATGCCGGTGTTGATGACACCCGGATGAACAGCTACGGCGGTGATAGACGGATGACGCGACGCCAGCTCTTGCGCGTACAGAAGGTTGCCGAGTTTGCTTTGGCCGTAGCGGACCCAGCCGGCCAGCACGGGAGTGATGTCGTTTTGATCCGTCTTGAGCGCGTCGAAGACGATACCGCCGAATGGGTGGCCGCGGTATCCTGTGCTCGTTAGCATCACAAGGCGCGATTCGGAGTTAGGTTGTGCAGCTGTGGCCTCCATTGTCGGGATGAGGAACTTGAGGAGTGCGGCGTGTCCGACGTGGTTGGTGCCGAATTGAATCTCGTAGCCATCTTTTGTTGTTGTTGGTGGAACCGCCATGATGCCAGCGTTTGCTATCACAATGTCCAGTCGCTTCTCAGCAGCGAGAAACTTCTGAGCTCCGGCTTTGATCGATGAGAGGTCCGCTAAGTCGCACTTTAGGAACGTGACTGGAGCATCTGGCGCGATGGCCTTGATGGCCGACACCACTTCTTCTGCAGATTTTTCATTGCGGCCAGTGAAGTAGAGGTGGCCAGGATTATGTTTGGCAAGAGCAAGAAGAGATTCCTTGCCTAGACCAGCCGTACCTCCAGTAACTAAGATGACCTTTCCCGCAAGATCTGGGATATCTTTGTCGGGATTGAAGCTGGTTTTCGTCATGTTTTGCGTTAAGATAGCTTTTGAAAGATGAAATAAGGTTATAGAAAAGTGAAATTGATAGCTAAGGAAAAGACTATAAGACAAAAAAGAGTGGTCAGAAACGGGATTATGTCGACCTTTAAATCAACTCAGGATGGTATGCTTTGCGTGTTCTAAGCGCATCCACGCATTTCGGCACATTAACCGTTCCATACGATGACTCCTTGCCTACCATTATGATCAGATTTAATCAGCCGTTTTTGAATTGGCGGGCAAGTTTCAACGGACGACATTGAACTTTGGTGACGCCAGTAGAAGTATTGACGGGAATCGGAGCAAGACGCTACCGAAGCGATACGCATTGCCTAAGTCGGTATGGCGCCTCTTTTTCTTTCTCTTTCTTCCGTCTCAGGAATCGCTTCACGGCGCGCGATCACAACATTTTGTTGGGTATTCAGACGAGCATCAAATGAATTTATATGGTCTCTCATTGACTATATAGTCATCTTCAAGACGACTTCCCATTTCCCGCTCATGGTACTCTAACTCGCTAGACGCTTGCTGATCTTTGACTGTCGTGAATCGCATCCTCTCTCGATCTAGAAAGTCATTTGCTCACAAGAAAAACTTACATGATCCATCGCCAGTACTTCCATATCTTGATATCCTTCATCAGGCAGAGTAGAAGAAGATCGCTCCGAAGCTCCAGAGGTGAACCGTGGAAATGCAAAGTCCGCCATTCCGTAGACGCCACGCAAGGAACAAACATCGAAGAAATTCGAAAACCCAGGTAGCCATATCTCTTCGTGATTCGATTAGGCCCACTTTCCCAGCAGCGCCATGAGACCGGCACCTAGACACATGAGTCCGAACGCACCGAGTACAACGCGCAAGCTGGCTTTCCGCATGGTCTCGCTGAACATGAACTCATGTGCCATCAACTCCACCAGTCCAGTATAGATCAAGATCCCAGCAGAGATAGAATCGAAGACGCCGTTGGTGATGAGCGCAGTCTGGCTGCCCGGCGTGTAGGACATACGCACCCCAAGACCAACAGCGATGGCCAGCGGCGTGCTGATTGCGTATCCGGCACCCATGACGTACGGCGTCCAGCGGCGAGACGGCGGCCACGGCGCGCTGGCAAGACGTGTGCCCAGACCCAGGCCTTCGAACGTCTGGTGGAAGACCAGCACCACGTACAACGTGGCGAACTCGGCCCCCGACACCGCCAGCGTCAGGCCGATGAACACGCTGTGGAACACCACGCCGAACTCCAGGATGAAGATGGCGGTCATTTGTGCTGCGTACGACTCCGGGATCAGGCCGCGCTCCAGCTGGTCTGGTGTGATGGACTCGTTCGGGATGTGTGTTCGCGAGTGTCCCAAGTGGTCTTCCCGAGGTGCATGGCTGTGAGTATGTTCGGTAGCATCGGATGCTCGCTTGCTTTCGCCGGTTTTGGTGTTCTCTTCGTCACCATCGACCGTGACTGGGTTGTGCGCATGTGGAACACCGTTGTGATGCTCGTTGGCATGGTCGGCATCGTTGGAAGTTGCGTGGCTATGGTCTTTGTTGTGATCATGGCCGAAATTGGCGTAGCGCATGGTCATGAGTTCGATGAAAAAGAGGATGAAGATGGTGATGAGCGCAATGCCTTCTGCGAAGTCATATTCTGTGATTGGGCCAGTTAGACATTCGCTCGTCAGCGCATCGGCAGCAGGAGCGAGGAGATGGATAAATGCCGTTGCGATGATGACGCCAGAGCCAAAGTACTTCGCCGCAAAGAAACACCGTTCGATGACTTTGCTCTTGATGGCTCGTCGTCGTGTCCAGACTGGAAAGACAACTCCTAGGAATGATCCAACCAGAATCACAAAGATAGAAGACACGCGCACTCCAATATCTCCGTTGTAGTCGTTGCTGCTGTCGCAGTGTCCTGGAGTACCGGCTAGTGGAACGGTGATGGTGGCATTTTCACTACCAGCTCCAGCACTGGAAACCTGTCGTGAGAGGTGCTGCACGAAGATAGTGCCGATCTGGTCCATTTCGATGCAAAAATAGGACGTTTAGAGAGGTCTGGTGTAATGATCTGTTGGCCAGAGATAGCGGCGGAAGAGGTGTTTGATGAGGTGCGAGAAGATGGCCTTGGCGCACCGGGAGATTATGTATGTCGGGAAGCAGATTCAATTTAAAGGATGGATAACGGCTCAAACGCAGCAATGAAGGCGTTACGATGACGAATGCACAGTACCATGGTGAACAGTTGAGTTTTCGTGCAGGACGGCAGCCCTCCAGAGCGAATATAGCTCGGCCAACACCACTGAAGCAGCCCGTCTTAGGAGTCAATTACAGGGTAATGTTTCAATATATTGAAGCGAGACGCAAGAGAGGCATTGAGGCTCTTTGGTGGAGTGGATATTCGCAACCAAGAACTGCGAGCGTTCTGAAGCACTCGGATTGGAGCTGCCGGGCTGGCCATCATGGTACTACGCCTATCGATAGATCCCATGGCTTCAGGTACCGGGGTGTCCAGCGTTCCCAGGTACAAAAACGGACGAGCGTCGTTGGCGGTGAAGCCACAGCACTGATAAGGCCCCGTCAGCAAATTCGTCATTTGTACGCACCTGCACTGGCACGGAGCTGCTTGACTAGTGTTGAAATGATGAGTACTGTATTGCAGAAGATACGGAGTACATCTGCAAAGCATCTGCAAAGCATCTGCAAAGCACAGAAACTGGCGTCATGCATCCTCGCAAGGCATTCGTAAGCCGTACCCCAGGCTTCACGGCCAAAGCCGGTTTGCCGACATCACCGGCGGGAGTTTGAATTCAAATCTCGGGTTCCGATGCCGACTCGGTCCCGCTGTTCGAACACTTCGTAGCTGCTCATGCTTGTGCCCAAGCCAAACGTTATTCTTGGAGTCGAATTGATTCATACAGTCTCTAACTTAGAACCGGCACGTATAGTCACCTCATCAGGCTTCTGACTGCGACAATTCGGCAAAGTTCATGTCTCCCAACAGAAGAGCCTCATACAAAGGACAAGAATTGGTTTGGAACGCATTCGTTACACCGGGAAAGAGTGGTAGCGGTTCAATCTATCACAGTCAGGGGTTGATTTACGATATTGACATCGGTAACGAACCAGACACAAAAATTCAAAAGCGTTCAGCTCCGAAAACCAACTTGCGATGTGCCATTCGGTTACAGAAGTCTTTGGACATTTTGCCGTTCATTGCTTTTATTTTTGTTACGTTTTCCTACGTCGTCCAGCTGACATGGTGACGTACCAAGTAAAGCTCGGCGGAGCCCAACTTTTTACAGCCAAGGACAAAGCGAGAAGCTTTCAAGGATAGGCTATACGTTGACTCAGACCGTTGAAAAAAAGGGCAGATTCTTTGGATCTCATGATTTCTGAGCCGCGCTTCCGTCCACATGGTCTTCCTGCTTGTCACTGGTCGCATTGGCAGAAGCGGGGAAAGCGTTTAACCCTTCTGATGGAGTGGGAAACCATGCAAATACGTGGGATTTGGCATTTGAATAGATTCTATCTCCCGAGAAACTGAAATGGACAGGCAGAGAACAAAGTAGCTGGCTATTCAATTCCGGAGCCGCTGCAATCCGCTAGAGTGTGTGCTGAGCAGACGAGGCTATGGCGAAGATATGGGAATCTAAAGTGGCGATGGAAATTCTGGCATGAAGCGACACGGAATTGCCATATTGGACGTAGATCTCGGTCCTTGTTCTGTGGAGATGTAGAGTAACATCCAATCACTGCCGTCGATGCAGGCGAATGACGTTCCTTCCCCGCCGTTGTCCTTGCAGCTCCAGTAAACATTACTCGTTGGCCAATGCGAAGGTATAGTTCGCAGAATATATCAGGTCAGCTAATGGATCCTTTACTTTTGCCGGTCAAGACTCGTCATCTCTTCGTCTGCCTGCCACATCATCATCCTCTCCTCAAAAAGGCCATCTCGCGCTTCATTGTGAACAAACGCCTTTCGAACATTGCATCTAGATCCATAACGAATCAGGCAGCATTCCATCATGGCCTTCTTCAACCCTCAAGACGACTTCGGCGATGTCTTCATGAAGAAAACCAAGTCTCTGCTGGTGCCTACTACGACCACCGATCCTGGAGCTACTGTATTTCCCACTGTACTTCCAGATCTTCCAAAGTGGGAAGTTGCCCATGAAGATGGCAGACGAACACTATGGTGAGCTCAATGCTGCTTCTCATCACTTACCGCCTGGTCCTCATTGCTTCTCAGGGTCGTCTTCGTCATCATGGTGATTGCAACGCTCTCATTCATTGGCATGGCATGGCCAATTCCGGTAGTAAGTGAAGAGCGATTCGGTCTCACTCGTTTGTCTGACGTCGTCCAGTCGAAGCGTCTGTTCCACATCATTACCACCACTATCACCATTATTTCGGCCCTCTCTTACTTTGCCATGGCTACCGGTTCGGGTTTCGCATTTCATCATATCCGTATTCGTGAGCAGCACAAGCACGGCGTTCCAGATACCATTCGACACGTTTTTCGTCAAGTCTTCTACGCTCGCTACATCGACTGGCTATTCACAACTCCTCTTCTGTTGCTTGATCTTTCACTACTCGCTAATTTGAACGGTGCAAACATTCTGATTGCCATCCTGGCTGACGTGATTATGATTCTGACGGGTTTGTTCGCCGCATTCGGCCGTGAGGACAACGGCTCCGAATGGGGATGGTAAGTAAAAGAAGTCTGATCTTCCCGTGTCAACTGACATCGTCTAGGTACGCCATTGCCTGTATCGCTTACCTTGTCATCCTTTGGCAGATTCTCGTGCACGGCCGAGCTGCCGCAGCCAAAAGAGGCTCCAAAGTCTCGACTCTCTTCATCTCAATCGCCGCCTATTCCCTGGTTGTTTGGGTTGTATATCCCATGTATGTACACTCGAAGCGTGCAATTCATCTAAGTCGCTAATCAAAGAATGCAGTATCTGGGCCATCGCTGGCGGCAGGCGCCTCCTCAGTGTTGACGGTGAAATCATCGCCTACGCGGTCCTCGACATCCTGGCTAAGCCTATTTTCGGCTTGTGGCTTCTGATGAGCAACGCACGACTTCCTGAGAGCAATGTCATCCTCGATGGCTTCTGGGCTCATGGACTGGTCTCGGAGGGTAGAATTCGTGTTGGAGACGACGACGAGGGTGCTTGAGCGCCTGTCTCTACCGAGGAGACGCGCGACCTTGATCGAGGGATTGCGTGAGACGCTGGTAGGAGCAGCACCATTAGGCACAGAGTGTTGTAGGTGAAAAGTGGTGCCAAAAGCTTGGCTGCGGTTTCGAGATGCATCATACGGTACGATAGGCTAAAAATTGATAAGATGCGGAGGTATGATAGGAGTCGAAATGAAGTTATTGGTTGAACACGGTCGTTAGGAAAAAATTCCTATTCATTCGTATATGAACATCTTAAAATCAGAGCTAGGCTCTAACAATGATTATAATTAATTTAAAAGTTTGGATGATCTCGTGCTCCGTATGGAGGTGCGTCTCAAAAGTCTGGGCCGCCCTCACCTTGTTGATGCCTCAAACTTGGGGCAAGAAATTATTGATGGCTTAAGCAATATATACGCCCTCTATAACTTTAGCGGGGTCTCTCACTAAATTTAGCGCCCAAGGCCCTAAATTTAGCAGGTACCAGCTAAAGTTAGCGAGGAGGTGACTTTAGTGCCTAAGGCATACTTGAATGCCTTACTCAAATATGAGGCATCAACAAGGTGAGGGCGGCCCAGACTTTTGAGACGCACCTCCGTACTTCACCCGTCGCGCGAGACAACATCCGAAAACAACCCCAAATGACCTTCGACCTTACAGCCATTGGATCACGGACACAAGCAGAGATGCTACTCTTCTAGTTCATGCAGTAATTTCTGATGTCATACGATACAGAATCATGCGTACAGCCCAGTACCATTGGTTCTAAACGCGTGACATGGCTGCAATTTCATCGGCGAACAACATAGACTTTGAACAGATCCACGATGGTCACCATGCACTCAGTGTGAAGAACCGGCAAGGCATTGACAATGAAACCCTTATTTTTCGCAAGTTCGATCGGCTGAATGCGCGCAACCTTCTTCATTTACAATCCCAGCTCGTCCAGCTTGAAGGCGAGATTGAAAAGCTCGACAACGAAGCGCGGAAAGGTCCTGATCATGATGACAGCAAGGCTTCTCTAGAAGCGGAGAATCCCGAAAACCTTACGTTGGAATCTTCAGTGTCAGGCAAATCACACCTGCATAAAGCTAACGAATTGGCTGTTAAGATTAAGGAATACTGTGAGTACGAAGTAGCCGAGAATATCTTTTTACTGACTTCATAAGATGAGGCACTCCTACTACAAAGTCGAATCGCTAACTTAAGCGCTGACGGTAGTGCTATTTCTAAGCTTGATGATGTTATTTCAAGAGATATCGAGCAAGAGAATGCCCAAAACACAGGCTCTCTCATCAGTAGACGGTTCAATGAAACATCGAATAAGCCAGAAGACCTAGTGGCTTTGCAACAGACTACAGTGATCGATCATCTTTCTAAACCTGTTCAGCATCAGGAAGCCGCTCCAAAGCACAGTTTACCTGACGTGCTCTACAAAACGATACTTGATGTAGCGCAACAAATCAAATGGAATGGTATTGCAGTCAGCATGCTATACTCGGCAGTCCTCTCGATCATTGCTATCGCAAGTATCTCCATTGTGATCAGCTCCAGTGCAAAACTAGGCCTGGCAGCTGCTTACACAGTCATCTTTGCACTTAGCACCGCGATACTGGCCAATGCGAACAGAGCAGAAATATTCGGTGCTGCAGCCGCATATGCCGCGGTGCTAGTCGTGTTCATTTCGGGGAATTCTGGAAGACTTCAGTCTGGACAAGGCATCGTCCAGCTCGGCGTTGGGTTTCTTAAGGCTGTGCACTGTCCGGTGGAGGATATCTCATCATAAATAATGTGCTGGTATTCACATGAGACTCATCTTTGAGAATCGTTCATTTGAAAGAGGATCGTATTGCAACCGACGCACCCGATGTAATACATCCGGCTACCATAACATCAAAACTTCGAGTCACTTATTGAGTTGCACTCCTGAAACTTTTACATCCATTTGCTCAAGCATGGATTTGGAGATCATTTTCCTGAGTAAATGGCCGCGTTTTGTAGAATAAGCAGATTCCTTCATGGAAAGTTACGATTGGCTTAGCAAGATATTTCATACGGACTGCGATGCTGGTGTTTTTCTATCTTCTCGTCGCTGTAGTAAAATTAAACGCCACTTCTCTTCAAATCTGGCGAGCTTCCTCGGCGGTCATTTGTATCCACACCGCGATCGATTCGCATTTCCAGTTGCCACTTAGGTTTCCAGATAGTTACGCTTTCAAAGTCCTCTCGCTCTTCGACTTGCCATTCTCTACGCGTAGGGCTTTACAAACCCATAAAAACCACATGGAATGATAGAGACCAAGATTAACTAGGCGCAAGTGCCTGAAGTAACCCATAAGACCACCGAAAGTAATACGTGAGTTTGTTGAGCCGAAGAAATCCTTCGTCGTCGCTGCTTGTACCGGGATACCAAATCCGGCAAACCCATACCCCACACTTTGCCGTCATCTTGTCCGCTCCCTTGGATATTTAGCATTCATTTTACGGACTTTAAATATCCGAGACCTGTAATATTAATATCAATTGACCTCAGCTTCTTTCAAGGAGTGGATTGCTTCGTTGAACATTCTTGATTGGAGTATTGTCATTGGAGAGTGTACATATATTCGAGAGTGGAATTTACATCAATATTGTACAGTAAACTCAACCAATTGGTAGTTCGTACCGGCGCAAGATTTCGAAATGCTTCCGGAATTCAGCCTCAAAGATAGAGTCATTCTCGTATCTGGTGCAGCAAGAGGTCTAGGTCTGACACAGGCAGAGGCCCTTCTCGAAGCCGGTGCAAAAGGTAGACTCAAACCGCACTGAATATATTAGCTATATACGCTGACATATTCGCAGTCTATGCGCTCGACCGTCTACCTGAACCAGATCCATCATTCAAGGCCATTGCCGAGCGTGCAAGGTTAGAGCTGCGTACGAGCTTCGAGTATCGCCAAATCGACGTGCGTGACGTGCCAGAATTGAACAAGGTCGTGGCTGAGATTGCAGACCATGAAGGTAGGCTGGATGGACTGATCGCCGCAGCTGGTATCCAGCAAGAGACGGCGGCACTGGAATATTCCGCGGAGGACGCGAACAGGATGTTCGAGATCAACATCACCGGCGTGTTCATGACGGCACAGGCGGCTGCGAAGCAAATGATTCGGTTCGGTAAAGGCGGTAGTATTGTGCTTATTGCGAGTATGAGCGCAAGCGTTGCCAACAAGGTATGCTTTGCGGACTGTTCTCTAAACTTCGTAACGAAATCAGTGTGTGTCAATGGTGTATCTGACAGAACATTAGGGGTTGATTTGTCCAGCGTACAACGCCTCTAAAGCCGGCGTTGTCCAACTCGCACGTAATTTGGCCTCCGAATGGGGACAGTACAGGATCCGTGTTAACACAATTTCGCCCGGGTATATTGTAACTGCAATGGTGAAAGATTTGTTTGTCAGGTTCCCAGAGCGCAAAGAACAGTGGCCGAAGGAGAATATGTTGGGAAGATTGTCAGATCCAAAGGAATACAGAGGCGCAGCGGTATTTCTGTTGAGTGATGCGAGTAGCTTCATGACGGGAGCAGATCTGAAAATGGACGGAGGCCATTCAGCATGGTAGATGCAAGATCTCCAACGTCTTCATCGTTGATAGCATGGCGTATTTTGGGTAGCTTGAAACGGTCACTTGTCTCGCTCAGCGTAGGCGCAACTGTCCGATACTACGACATCAAGCAACATTTTTCACTACTCCTCTTATGCCTAGTTTTGCAACAGAGCCTGTTTTCATTCCCAATCTCTTCTCAATGTCAACGGTTGCCATACCGCCATCCCTCAAAGAAATGGCGTCCCTGATGCTTCCAATATCCACAAACTTTCTTCCTTCAAAGCCTCTTCTACCAATTTGATCTAATTCTCGCTCGGCCTCGTCTTGCAATTGTTGTCTTGACTGTAGAATCCGCAGGGCTGGATTGGAACCAATGTCGGCCGCAGGGAAGAAATTTGGCGGAGGCGGAGATGTTGCTTCGGCACCTGCTGACCCTGAAGGCCGAGGATTTGTTGAGATAGTGCTCCCAGAGTGATATGATGGGACAGCTTGGTGAGGATCGGATGCTGGAGGTGCGAAGAAAGGGTTTGGATTGACGACACCAATGCGACGGAGGTTGGCAGCGTATTGAGGATCGGAGGCGTCAAGATTGATCGCTAACAAAAGAAAATTAGCGATTGAAATTGCTACAACTTATTGGAATGTAAATATCTTTGCTAGTACCTTCACTCTTAGAGGAACTTGCTTGTGGAGATGGATGAGTCGTCGGTCCGGGACTTTGACGAGTCGGTTGTGCAAATGAAGGAGTTTGCGTCGAGGGAGAAGGACGAGAAGGATATTTTCGTGATGCAGTTCCTACTGCCGCTCGGCTTGCTTTGGATGCTGAAGATCCCATTGTCCGAAATCAAGAGGCGAAAAGCGCAAGTTGATGGTTGAAGCTCCAAAGTTCTAAAATCGTCTTCACTACTAGGACTTCGGCAACGCTCCAAATCACGAAAATCAAAATATAAAACTTTGCTCATAAGTCACAATGATATAGACGTATTGTCTGAAATTTTGAGAGCCAAAACAAAATAGTAGAGTACATGCACGGTTTATGAGATATTGGAGTCGTTATATTTGTCGACGACCACCATCAAAATATTCCCAAGCGCTCAATGTCTACAATGCTGGCCAGAAAATCCTTCATATGCATACAGGCTTAAGAAGTAATTCAATTCGTTCCCGTTCTTCACATCTCACCGCAAACCAGCCAATCTCCGTCCTTGAACTTCTCTCAGTGCCTTTGTGCCAGAAACGAATGCAACAAGTGCCACCGTGCCTGCAACTGGTAGCGTCTGGAAGAGATTCCAACTCGAATAATACATGAAAAAGACGCCTTCCATGGCAACGATGCTTCCGAAAAATAGTGTGTGCGCAATCGGCGCCTGTTGCATCGCTTGACCAAGGTGGTTGACATTGGCTCCGATGCCTCCCCAGACGATGAACAGAGCTGGAAGACAAGCAAGAACAGCAGCGAGGAAGACGAGTGTGATAATCTTGGGCGGAGACCGTGGATCATCTCTGAACTGGTGGTGGATTTCGGGAAGTGCACCATAACGGAGTGGTTTCTCGACAGTAGGTGGCGTATAGTTAGGATCCTGGGTAACATCCAAGTCAAAGACATGAGCTTTGTAGGGAGTTGAGCTGCCGAAAGAGGCGATTATAAGGGAAGCTTTGAGCGGTGATGGGGAGATGAGGAGTTGGCTAGGAATGACGCCGTGTTTCTGTTGCAACGTTAGCCTCATCCAAATATTGTAATTGTGCCTATTCATTACCAAATCTAATTTACCCTTGCCCGACTCTTTGATAGGGACAGGCCATGATTCTTCTAGCCCAGAATGTTCATCTTTGAGATTGAAGAAGGCTTGATGTGGTCGACGAGGCTTCGCACCGTTGGTGGTGGTGATAGAGATGCGAAGTGACTCTGAGGAGCCCAGAGCGATGGGTTTAGATAATGGTTTTTCTGGATTAAGTCTTAAGAGATTGGATTGTTAAATTGTTTTACATTCGTTCCTCAAGTCGCGATAACAACTTACTTCTCCTTTAACGCTGCTTCGGCTCCTGTGCTCTTGCCAGACACAGCAACGGTGCCATCCTCGAAGCTCCACGACGCCGCTGAAACGAGTCCTGAGGTTACGAGCAAGAAGGGAAAAAGATTGCGTAGTAATCGCATTGTGAAGTGTGAATTGTTATGTTGAACTATTTTGCAAAGCACTTTTTGAAGTCAGGAAACGTAAGCTGGAAGTTTACGCGCAGGGTTGAAAACAAGGCCACAAACTTGATGCCTCAGGAACAAAATAGCAATTCATCACGAATTTTGCTCTCACCAACTTCAGTTTTGTTTCAAGTCCTATCCATTTGCACCTGCTACATATAGCGAAGTCAAATTCATCCGCCCTTGAATTGATACGTATATGTTACTTAACGAAATCGTCTCGAACTTCCTTTAGCGGAACGACAGCGCTTTCATAAAAGGCTTGCCTGAACTGCTCGTCTTCCAAACTCGGGTCAATGCCATCAAAAATGCAGTTAATACACCGGTTTACTGTGTTCGCATAGCGTGCACCCTCTTTTTCCTGGACTTCTTCCATGATCAAACGTTGTGCAATGCTAAAATCCGTTAGGAAATTCGGCTCTCCATCTTCTCCAAGATCCTCAGGTCTCTGGAAATATCTCAAAGTACGACCCAGAGACAGCTCTATCAATGTTACGCCTAGCGCAAAAATAGTGCTGTTCCTTATCGGACCACTCTGTGACCCTCGTCTACTTGCCAGTCCATTTTGTTCGCTGCCGTCAAACCGCTTTTGTATGTATGCAAATGGTGAACTTTTTCCCTTTGCTCGAACGAATCGAACATCTTCTTTCCAGTTTTGATTGGCTAGCCATGGTGTGTTATGGAGCTGGAGCACCGAAGTCGCCAAGATTAATGCGAGCTCGTATTTATCTCTACCAAGCAGCGATGGTACCTCTTCGCTTTCCTTTCTTGAGAGCAATTGGTTCAGGGATAAGTCATCTCCAAAAGTTCTAGGTGGATAGACATGGTGAATGTGATATTCTCGATTGGAGCTGTCGTCCAGAAATCCAATACACCCACCTTCCTTCTTCATCTTCAGTAGGTGTCGGCATAGGTCATCAATGCGAGGATTATCAGAAGAAGAAACCAACTCGGAATCTTCATCGTCTGGTTCATCGGATTCATTATCCCACGAAACACGAGAATTGGCTCTTACCAATTGTGTTGATGGACTGTAGTTCATGAAGGTCAGAAAACACTTCAACTGGGAAATGGAAAATACATACCGAGAAGGCTCAGCTCTAACGATTCTGATTTCTGTCTCATGCCAAGGTCTTGGAAATGCATCTATCGAGAATAAAACACCGAAGCGTACGTCCAGTGTTTCCAGGTCATGTCTACTCTCCAAACGTAGATGGGCCATATGACAATGACCACAGTTGCAAGACAGACCGTCTTCAAGAGTACTGTGCAGGCTTTCCGCGAGTTTTCGAAGTGATTCCCATTTCTTAGTATCCAGCTTTGTTTTCCTGGTCGTTCTGATGGACGGCATATCGGCCTGATCGCCAACCAAGCGACGCAGCGAGCTGTTGCACTGTTGTATTTCTTCAAGACTTGCAAGATAAGTTTTGTGATTTAGACTCATCTTCAATCCTTTCGCCGCTTTTTCATACCATTTGTCGGAATTTTTTGGTTTCTATGACCACAGTTAGTAGATATTCAGAGAACGATCCGTTCAACATACCATGCCTGCGAGACCTAGTTCCTCTTTTAAAGACATAATACATTGTGCAAGGTCTTTCAGAGTGTCAATGTATAGATCGTAATTCCTCTCACCCAGGTGTTCGATCAAATCGCTTTCAAGGTCCGCATCTTTCCATTTGGATGCTCTCGGATTTGATACAAGCTCTGCCACCCTTTCCTCATCAGCGATGGGCAACAGTAGCTTTTCACAAGTACTCTGGAACTGTGCGTGTTCAAGTGCGAGTTTCCGAGAAATGCTGCGTAACTTTTGCTGATGCTTCATCAAGGTTTGGAACCTATCTCCTCGGAATTGGTCTACGGCAAGTTGGACAATAGGAATAACCGCAAGAACAACACCAGCAATCTCCATTCCAGACATCTTGATGATTTGTTTAGAGTAGGGTGTCCCTACCGGGATTCGTGGATTGATGGAATAAGGCTGTGCAACAGGGAGGGGACGATCCGCCCCATTGGACTAATTGATCTCGAATTACGAGACCAACGACAATTAAATCAACCGACGACTCGTAGGATAATCCAAATGATGAAAACAGATGTTTTGATCGATGGATTTTTGGTGCTTTCTCTCCGAACGAATGTATAATTTCGACGAGGCTGCCTGGAAGAGGTAAAGGGTGTTGATGGTTTGAAATCCGACTATTATGGCAACTTGAGCAACCGGCAATGGCCGTAGAGCTGCAGTAGTGAGCTGCGGGGCAAAACTCACCTGATATATCTGCATTTCGTACTCGGCCAAAGAGAGTAGAGAAAAATAGAGTATGGTACCAACGGGGCACTGTTGCGGTTCGGAAGGTACGGCCCGTTACAAGGAAGTCCCCACTTCTCGGGTCCAAATAGGAATCCTTGCATACATCTTCTTGTCGTCCGGGCATCTTTGCGTGCAAGACGTCTTCCTCCTGCCTCATGGAACCACGGCAAACGGGCGGCCTCACTTGTTCGCGAACCGATTGCAACACTGACTGCGAATGAAATTATCAGATTGATGGGTTTGTAAGATTCCAGGCGATACGAGATGACAGCCCGAGGCAGAATTCGATTTGGCCATCCGTGCCGAATCAATCTTCGACTCGTAGCCTCACTCAATGGTCTCTGTGAAGTCAGTTGACCGGTTCAATTCACACTGGCTTGTCGCCCCGGTATGGTGTAGCACGATTCGGATCATGGCCAAAAATGTCCTTTATACCAACAACCTGCGCGGTGAAACCACCGGTGATTGTTTTGCTGTACCTGGGTCCTCGCAATGGAGCCGACCATAGCTGAATGTCATGATAGTTGTGAAAAGGCTTTCGAAGAACTAATTCTAGCGGCCACAGAGCCAACTCGTGATTTTGGGGATCAACTGACGCTTCCATCCATCAAAGAGGAATATGGGAGATTCAAAGTCTGGAGAGGGAATGTCGGCGCTCAACATCATCCTTCTCGCCGCATTTCCTTGGACTACAGGTTGAGAGAATCAAAGTTTTATCGAGACAAAATCGTTCATCATCTTCTTGACTTAAGCGAAGCTCTCATACAGAGTAAGTGGTAGCAAAAAGTTTATACCGCGGACAAATCGATTGTACTAATCACCGTAATAGCTACCCAACTCGTCAATGGCGACAGGCTACCCGTAGAAGAATGCATATCACCTACCGAGTCTTCCGTTGTATCCGATGAGGACGAGGAAGATGAGGAGGATGAAACAGATGAAGATGAAGAGGATGACGAAGATGAGCTGCCTCACAGGCGACGTAGTTCCGCCGCAATGTCAGATAACTTTGCCACGCTACAGAATCTTCTCGGTACCCCGGATTCTCTTGACATGGATCATTCTGTGTCCTTTGCCGACGATGATGGCGGAGATGAAGCATCGGTGCTAGAATATGATGAAGAACCAGAGATTGTCCAGCTTCGCAGCGCGATTGCCGACATACTTGCTCATTTATACAAATTATCGATGCTCATTAGACGCCCGGTACCTCAAGATCGACTGACAAGATCTGCAAAAATCGATGTTAGTCACTTTGAGATGTTCGATGAAGGCTACGTGCAAGATTGCTTCCCGTCAGCACGTCCATGGCTCCAAAAGAGACTGGGAAAGGCGATTACACGCCGCCGACAACATCTGATTTACAACAGAAAACACCATGAACATCTTGCGAAACCTCGAGCACCAGTAAGGGTGAATAGTCTCAATACTATGACTCACGGCAGACAGGATACCTTCACGGCGCCTAGCACGATCCTCAACGGTGAATATCCTCTTGCACTTGCCGACTCGCGGGCTGGCTATACAGCAATTCCAGCTAGTACCCGGTTCGCGACTACAGTTGCGACAGATTTCGTTCAACCAAAGCAGCTCGAGGATGAAACTGCGCAAGGCATAGACTGGGAAGCTGGAACGCAATCATCTTACGCATCAACACTCGGAGGAAAAGATGTCATCTGCATCCCTCCCAGACCAACGGACGCCGAGGGTATGGAAATGACTCAGTTCGAGTGTTCATATTGCTTCCGCATACAAGAAATCTCTAGTACTAGAGCTTGGAGGTGAGTAAATGTCGTAGTGGCTCGGATTTTCAACTAACTGTAGATCAGGAAGCATGTTTTGACCGATCTTGCTCCGTACGTTTGCACATTCGAACAATGTTCGAAAGCTGAAACTATGTTCGAGAGCCGATCGGAATGGTATACCCATGAACTGCAGTTTCATCGTCGAGAATGGGCTTGTGGTGAACCAAATCACAAGGTCTACTCTAAGCGATACGATTTCGAATCTCATGTGCGCCAACGCCATGACGACTTGCCGGAAAATCTACGTCAAACATACATCAAATCCTGCGAGCGTCCAGTTCATGCCGAAGCGATAGAATGTCCGCTTTGCACTGAGGATCACATAATCATGGGAAATGAAACTGAAGAACCCACCATTCGCAGAGATCCCACGTACGTACCTGCCAAAATATTCAAAAGGCATTTAGGTCGTCATTTGGAAAGACTTGGCTTATTTGCCATTTCTTCTACTCAAGAAGAAACAGAAGAAGAGGGATCGCTTCCATCTAATAATCTGAACTCAGGAGCCTCTCAGCTTAGCTGGGTGGATGAAGATCTTTCAAGCAACAGTGCAGAAGACACTACGAACGACAAAACAACCGATTTTATGGAGAAGCTAGCAAACCTACCAAGAGCACATGTGAAGCACTCGGCGCCTGCGTCATCTTCTCCCGATGCGCTTCCACCGGAGCTGCAACCAGTTACTGAACCAACTAATATTAAACTTCCTTGCAGATTTGTCCGGCCGCATACCAGAAACCCAAATTTTGTCGGCAGAGAAGACACTTTTGCAAAGATGCAACGAGCTCTCAACCCTCAAGGCCGGGAATCTCCACGAACTCATCGCCTGATATTTGCGCTCTGCGGCTCCGGTGGCGTTGGCAAGTCGCAAACCGCTCTCAACTACGTATTCGAGGAGATGGAAATGTTCCAGGTCGTATTATTTGCACCGGCAAGCTCCCAAACACAGTTGATCCATTGCTTCAGCAACTTTGCCGTGGAGCTTGGCCTCATTCCAGCTGAGACTGGCCAGGAGGAAGATCCAACCGGAAATGCAGACTTGCTCAAAGCCTGGTTTAACGAAGCAGGTAAGTCCTAACTCTCAATGTGATATACATCTTCGTACTAAATCAGAATTATAGAGGTCCCATGGCTTCTGGTTATTGATTCGGCAGACAATCTTGACGGTCTCGATGAATATGTACCAACAGGACGATACGGCTCGATCTTGATAACAAGTCGCAACGCAAGCCTGATTTCAAAATATGGAGGAATGATTCTCGGAACACTCAGTGAGGAGAATGCCGTTCGATTACTTCTCGAATCAATGAAAAGACAAGGCTGGACTGAGAACGATGAGGATGGGAAGAATGGTGCGGCGATAGGAGTAGCGCGACGCCTTGGATGCTTCCCACTTGCCATTACAGAGGCTGCTCACTACATTGCATCCAGAGAAGACAAGGGACTCTCTGATTTCATTGCGGACTACGAACAGAACGAGCTGGCTCACGCAATTTCCAACCCGCCTTCGAAGAGCAAGGCTGCTGAAGATCGACCATTCAAGTTAAGCATCGTATGGAATATGAGCTACAGCAGTCTAACAACCGATCAACAAACTTTACTCAATACGATATCTTTCTTTGATCCTACTGGAATCCCGCTGGACTTGATTTCAACCGGTGCGACAAAAGCGCGTGGCGTTGGTAGTGAGACTCTAGAATTTCTCAAGAACAGCCAACGGTTCCGAAGATGCAAGACGGCGCTTACGAGAAGCTCTCTGGTGATGCAGAATGAGAATGCCGGGCAACTTTGGATGCATCAACTATACCAAGAATCTGCTCAAGCAAGGATGAAATTCGAAGAACGCCAAAAGTCCTGGGATCGAGCACTTGCTCTCCTCGATGCCATGTGGCCAGTAGCCGATAGAAAGAAGATGAGGAGACCTGACTTATGGCCGAAACAGACGAAATATTTGCCTCATGTTCAGAGTCTCGCGCACTGGTATAGATTCTACAGCACCAGGAATAACCCGCTCAAAGTTGACCATAGATTTGCTCAATTGCTTGTTCAGTCTGCAAGGTTAGTATATATTTTCCACACTTTGTTACTATTTCTAACGATATTCCCACAGCTTTTGCCTTATGCGTGGATTCTTTGAACCTGTAGATAGTCTTCTACACATTGTCGAGTTATATTGTTCTCGTTGTGATGCCAACTGTGAGCTACTATTGTTTGAAAGTTATTGGGCCAAAGGAGGAACGCAATTGCAACTCAACTTATTTGAAGAGGGCAAGGCAAGTTTCGACGAGGCCTACAACGTACTTCAGCGCGCAGTTGAAAAAGGTATCATCACTGCAAATGATGATCGTATAGCTATAGCCTGTGGCCTAAAGGGAAATGGGTTCATGGCCGTCAATAAATTCGTAGAGGCAGAGGACTGGTACCTCAGAGCATTCCACATGTGGGATACAATGGACGACAATGTCTTCGAAGACAAGCAGCTATTCGTAGGTAGCTTCTCCTCGGAAAGGCCTATAACAACTAACAGGATGCTGCAGAAATCCAATATCGCGGTTTGTCTTCTTCATCAGAACAAGCTATATGAAGCGGAAGAACTTGTTCTCCACAGCCTCAAAGAGAGGACAGATCTTGAGAGTTTCCAGTACGTTTAAGTTCGTAGCGTTTAGTTTCTAAGATGCTGACACAAGATAGGCTCGGAGACAGTCTGTATGCACTTGGAAATATTCGCATTTATCAGAAAGATCTTGAACGAGCCTTCTCCAACTTCAAGGAAGCTTACACCATTTTGAAGGATGACCTTGGTGAACGTCACAGACTAACAGCGAACTGTTCCTATGGCCTAGGTTGGATATATAACGTTCAGCGAAAGCACAAGTCGGCAATGTGAGTGGATTACGATGCCTTTTGCCTTTATTCTGGCGGCTAACTCCCTCTCAGCTCCATGTTTGAACAAGCTCTCGCAGCGTATGAAGAGAATTCATATTTCAGGAATGAATGTGCAAGGACCAAATACATGTTGGGAACCATTCAACTAGAACATGACGACGCTGTGGCTGGTCAAGCGAACCTTGATGCTGCGAGAGAGATGCTCAAGGAAATCAAACCAGGTGTAGATGTTATGGAATGGAAAGAGAACGATTATGACCAACTCGTCATGCCTTGGTCTCGCTGATTCTTGTTGAAGAAGGCGGAAGGAAAATTGCAGCATTTCCAAAAGTTTTCTAGGTATATATGCTCACGCAAAGGCTGATTGCAATCCTTTAGTATCAAAAAAGTTTTGTTTGTCAACACCTCATCGCGTGCAGTCGTACCGTGCATGAACCGTGACTGGCTTAGAACTTGATACCATGATAACGTGAGAAACGGGAGCATCCTCCGGCAAAGCGATAAGTATGTTCTTTGTTGGTAAAACCGACCAGCGAGAATGTTTGAGGGAAAAGTTATAAACTTTGCTTGTCATAGCTACGCCTACATGCGAAACCAGGCAGCTAAGAAGCGAACATAGCGGCAAACCTGCCGTAATTAAAGCAATTCTTCCCACTCCAAAGCCGTGTGAAATATAGGAACAATGAAAACAAGCAAAGAAGCGAACTGGAGGCAGTTCAGCTCCCACAGTATAAGAGGCAGTTACTCCCTTCAAAGCGCCTCCACAGCTCTCCTCAACACCTCCAACGCTCTCTCTTCGACTGAGTCCTCCATGCCATCTTTCATCATCCACGCGACGTCGCTCTGCACGCCTAAGGGGATATAGCATCCCTCTCTAGCCCTCTCGAGGCTCTCCTTGAGCCTGCTCGTATGCTCCCACTCCTTGGCAGCCGCCTCAGCGCGCTCGACGACGCGCCTCGGGATGCCACACATGGCCGCGCAGTGCATGCCGAAGCTGCCCTCCGCAACACCAGGCTCAAGGCGGTAGAGGAAAGTGACGCGGCGCTCGTCGTCGTCGACATCGATGGCCATGCGCGCACAGCGGATCTCCGGGTGAGCGCTGAACTCCTCGGCCAGCGAGCGGTAGTGCGTGGCGAAGAAGCCAACGCAGCCGATGCGCGTCGCCACCTCGTGCAAGACGGCCTGCGCGACCGCAACGCCGTCGTAGCTGCTCGTGCCGCGCCCGAGCTCGTCGAGGATCACTAGCGAGCGTGGTGTCGCCTCCGACAGAATCTTCTTTGTCTCTGACAGCTCGACGAAGAAGGTGCTCTGCGCGGCGAAGATGTTGTCGTGTGCGCCTAGCCGCGACATGATGCGGTCGATTGGTGTAAGGGTCGCCGATACGCACGGTAGGTGGCATCCGATTTGAGCGAGAATCACGGCGATGCACGTCATTCGGAGGACGGTTGACTTTCCTGCGGCATTGGCACCCGTGAGAAGATCAATGTTTGGCTGCGATCCACCCAGCTTAATGTCGTTGGGGATGAAATTGTCAACCGACGTGAGCATACACGGATGACGAAGCTCCTCAAACTCAATGACGGTACGCTCGTCATCCACGAATGTTGGACGACAGCTTGGTTGACCCAAAGCTTGCGAAGCTTTTGCAAGACTGATCAGACAATCCAGTTGAGCGACAATCTTGATGGCAGCAAGCCAGATGCTGTAATCCTCATCGAAGCGGGCATAAAAGCGACCGGCAACTTCCTTTACAATCTGACTGTGCGTTTCCTGTGCCTCCTGAAGCGATCGTACGAGTTTACGTAGCTCTGGATTGTAGTACCGCTTGACGGCTTTGGTGGCTGACATTTGATCCCAGCTCTTTGGGATCAATTCCTTCTTGATTTTGGCAGGAACTTCAAGTTGGTAGATTTCCTTGCCGCTATCTTTATATTCAATCGAGCTGGACCCAAGCTTTCGTCGAGCTTCTTTGAGATGTTCGTTGAGATCACGCTCACATTGATCGATGCGATCTTGACTTTCGTCAAAATCTTCTTCTACGCCTCGTTGGGGAACGAGTATGCCATCTTGCTTGGCAAGCTTGCGGTCAAATGCGTCTTTCCACTGCTTCAAGCTGGTGTCGAGATCCGGCATGGAGGAGATGAGCTGTCCGATCAAGTTCTCCTCGCCGGCGAATTCACCGAGAAGACTGATGGTGTACTCTATTTGTTCGAAGCCGTCCAGCACCCTGACGAAGTCTTGACCCTTGCATCTTCCCGCGTGAACACGAGAGATCAAACGCTCAAGGTCAGGTATCTTACTCAATGACGCAGAGAATTGGTCGCTCAGAGTCCTGTCCGCCATCAAGACATCAACCGCATCGAGTCTAGCATTGATCTTTCGTGCATCAGCCAACGGATGGCAAACCCACTGGCGTAGCATGCGCTTTCCAAATGGCGTGATACAACGATTGAGCATGGCAAACAGTGTGCCCTCGGAGCCTCCATCGAATGTATTGGCAAAAATCTCAAGGTTGATCAATGTTTGGCCATCAAGGACTAAGCTGCTCGCCTTTCTGATCGGATCGTACCAAGTGAAATTGCCAAGTGTCACCAGGTCACGCTCGATCTTCAACATACGCAGATACTGAATGAGTGCGCCCAATGCGGACATGACCAGCTCCTTTTCTCGAGCTTCTCGCAAGACGGTTGGCCATGCTTCGATGTTGTCACTATCCAGAGAGACAAAGTACCCACTGGCGTCGATTTCGCGACTAGTAATATCTGCGGGCCAGAATTCTTTGCCAGGCTTGAGATAATTCCAGATGGTGGTCGGTGAGGTGTTGTTCTTCAAGATACGGAGAGCTTTTGCAGAGATGCATGACTTTTCGAGCAAAAGCTCACCTGGTCGAGTCTGCGCTACGAGAGTCTCGAACTTGGTCATATCGGTATCATCGTCAAACTCTGTCATGAAGAATTGAGCGGTGGCAGTATCGACAAATGCAATGCCAAAGGCTGGGTGATTGTCACGCTCTATCTCCTTGACCGCAACGCAGTACGTGGACATGTCGTCCTGTAGCATTCCAGGTTCGACAAGAGTACCACTAGTAAGGACGCTGGCAAGTTCTCGACGAATTACCTCTTTCTTTACTGAGGAGGCTCTCTTAACTGGTTCTTCGTCGCGTTCACGCATTTCTTTAGCCAAAGCACTTTCCATTTGGTCGACACGTGCGATCTTGAATCCTTTGGCGACGAACTGAGCTGCCCAATAGTCCAGACTGCTCTCAGGCACACCGACCATGCGCATGTTGACACGATCAGTCAGCTTCAGGTCGAATAGTTGATGGCCAACAGTAGCATCGTTTTCGTACAATTCGTAAAACTTGCCCTTTTTGAAGAACATGATCGTATCCCAAAGCTTCTGTTTAATCTCCCAGTACTGCTTTTCAAACGCTGAGAACTTGTCAAAGGCCATCGGCGGGATATAGAGCGTGCGAGGATCGTAATCGGGATGACCTGGAGGATTGCGGTCTGCATCGAGGATATTGGCAAGCCATGGGTATCGCTTTTCTGGTTCCGTGGTATGTGGCTTTTGCTTCTTCGGCATTGACGAGTCGGACTTCTTAGGAGCACGTTGCTGATTAGGATTTATTCGGCCAGGATTTTCGGGATCAAAGGTCCATTGACAGGCTGTAGATTCGGCAGGCATAGTAAAGTCTCCTTCATCGTCGCTGGAGACTGGTTTGGGTGGAGTAGGAGAAGGTTTGTTAGAGCTCCTAGGTGAAGGCTTTTTACGTTTTGGTGGACGAACAACTTCGTCTTCCGAGTCGTCAGGAACGATGAAGTCGTCGAGATCTTCATCATCCATGGCATCGTCCTTAGCATCGTCGACGACATCGTCAAGCTCAAACTCGTCCTCGCTATCTTCCAGAGCGACTCGTTTCCGCTTTGAGAGCCGTTTGGAATTGTCCTTCGTCTGGACAGGTTGCAGCACCTCATCTTCGGAGTCTGACTCTGCATAGTTTACCGTCTTCTTCGTCTGAACGAGTTTAGTAGCGATCACGAGTGTGTACTCGAAGCGTGTAAATTTCACCTTATGCGAGGGTGATGAGACAAGCTTGCCATCAACATCTTCTCGGCTGGCGTCGGTAGGCTTGATCTCCTCCTGTGTTGGAGTAAACGGAGACGGCAGGTGGTTCTCCTTGTTCTTTCCACGCTCAACGAACGTCTGGGCCGAGATAGGTGAGCTCACAGCTTCACTGCTTGCCGCAGGAGTCAAAGGAGTCGAAGCATGCTGACTACTGGAGCTTGGAGCAGCAAGAGGCTTGGAATTGGGCACCTTTTGGAAGAAGCTTGCAATGCTACGTTGCTTGGTATCGGGCTTGGACGACGAGGACGACTTTTTCAAAGTTGGCTTTGGCGTAGATATCTCGTTGCCTTCGATGCCACGAGCCATTGGAGGCTGCAGAGAATATTACTGGAGAAGAAGAATTTCAAAGAGAGAGTGGTATGAAGGTTGATACAAAATCACGGGTCTAAAACTTCCAATAGACGCGTCGCGACGTGATCGAGTCGGAGCTATGACATTACGAACGGCCTTGCAGCCTTACATCGTCACCAAGCGAAAAAAGTTTAATGCCATCAAAAGCTCAATCCTTTCAATTGCTAATGGCATTGTCGATATCGAGTCCTCGGGCTCCCTATATATGCAGTCGCTGCCTACGACGCGCAATTGTCCAACCTACACAGAGACGCGGTATCCACGAGAACACTTTGCAGAAGCGCCTCGAATCAGAATGGAAGTGGAAAGCGCTGGCACAGGAAATCGAAGCAGGACGGAGAAGAGGAATTCTGTCTATACTAGAAGAGCGAGGATATGTGAATCAGATTGCAGGTACTCGCGATGAGCTGGATCATCTTCTGACTTGGAAAAGAGTCGGCGCATACGTGGGTGTGGACCCAACTGCTCCTAGCATGCACGTCGGACACATGATACCCATCATGGCATTGTTTTGGATGTACTTGCATGGTTTCCACGCAGTAACGTTAGTCGGAGGAGGCACTGCAAAAATCGGAGACCCAACGGGAAGAACCACGGCAAGAGAAGCTCAACAGAAGGTGACAAGGACGGCTAATATGGTTGGAATGCACTACCAGCTAAAGAAGTTATGGGTTAATGCCGAAGCCATGGGTCGAAAATATGGCTATGAGAAAGAATGGGCGTGGCACCGTGAACTAATCAACAATCACACATGGCTACAGAAAGGCAGCGTCTTGGACATATTGCAACTAATGGGAACCGGGTTACGGATGGGTGCATTGCTAGCAAAAGACACAGTGCGGACGCGAATGGAATCACCAGACGGAATGTCATTGGCTGAGTTCTTCTACCCAGTTCTTCAAGCTTGGGACTGGTGGTACATGTATGAAACCAAAGGCATACAGCTCCAAATTGGCGGCGCGGACCAGTATGGTAACATTACGAGCGGTGTTGATGCGCTCAAGTATGTCATCAAGACGCATCCCAGCCAAGAGCTGCAGCAGAGAATAGCAGACGATCAGTTACCAATGCCAATGGGCTTCACGGTGCCGCTGCTGACGACATCAAGCGGCGAGAAATTCGGCAAGTCAGCGGGAAACGCAATATGGCTGGATAAAGACATGACATCCGTCTTTGACCTTTACGGCTTCTTCGTTGGCACACCTGACGCAGATGTAGAGAAGCTGCTTAAGCTGTTCACTTTCCTTCCACTCGCAGATGTCCAAACAACTATGGCCGAACACAATCAAGCACCCGAGAAGCGCAAAGCACAACACCTTCTGGCCTCCGAATTCGTCGAGCTGATCCACGGAGCCGAAGAAGCGCGCGAAGCGGCATCACAACACTCCGCACTCTTCGAACGCCGCGGCACACTGCGGCTCTCAGACCTACGCGAATTCACGCGGGCGCCGCCGCCGCCCTCCGCCGCAGCGCTCGCAGAGTCGTCGCTGACGGGCAAGCGCGGCATGCAGAGCCAGTCGCTGGACCACACGACGCCGCAGACGAACGCGAACTCGGCGGGCGCGACGGCGACGATCGTGCTGCCGCGATCGCTGGTGTATGGAGCGCCGCTGCCGCGCGTGCTGTTCCACGCCGGGCTGGTCAACTCGCGCAGCGAGGGCCACCGGCTGGTGGCGAACCAGGGCGCGTACGTCGGCAGCCGGTCTGACCGCGCTGGTGGTCTGGATGGCGACCTGACCTGGCGCCCGTGTCAGATCCTGCCTGGCAGCGAGACGCAGCGGTTCCTGGTGGACGGCGAGTTGCTGGTGCTGCGCGTTGGCAAGTGGAAGATGCGGGTTGTACGTGTCGTGCCGGATGATGAGTTTGAGGCTATAGGATTGCCAGATCCGCCGGGTTGGCGCGACTTCAAAGATGGATTGACGGCGGAAGAGGTCAAGGAAAATGCGAGGAGAGAGTGGAAAGAGAAAGAGAAGGAAATCAAGGCTGCGGAGAGAGCAGCAGCTCAGAAAGCAAAGTCTAAAGTCAGAACCATGGAGAGAGTGCAACGAGCGGTGGCCAGTGGCAGGCGCTGAGAGCACTTGAGCTTTGTACGATAGTAGTATGTACATAATAACTGCGACTACTCTCACCGAACTCGGTATCGTCCATCATTTACAGCGTGAGTGTATCTTCTACTAAGAATTGACTCAACGTTTCTGTGGTCTTAAAGAGACTTGACTTTCCATTACCGATTTGCCTCATTTCTGCCGACACAGGACAGTTCTTTTCAAATCCAGCCAACTAAATGGAGTTGACTGGCTCGGTTTCGAACATGCAGAGCACAGAACTGTGGTAATCCAGACGTTGCATCGCATCGATTGCCGTAAGAATTCAATCATCGCGTCATCTTTCACTTCCTTCACGCTGTTTCTCTTTACTTTTAGGCAGATCATTAACGCCAGTGACGACAAGCTCAACATGATCCCATCCAAGCATCCTCTTCATACGATCACCGACCGTTGGATTTCCATATTCAAATCTCTTCGCACGCTCCTCCTTTTCCAAATCCAGCGCCTCCTTATATTTCAGTGCGTACTCGGAGCGATGCTTCAGCTCCTGCTTCAAACCCTCCTTCCACAGCGCCGCCTCTTCTGGACTCTTGTCCTTTGTATCTTTTAGGAACTTTTCGTGATATGCTTGTGGAATATCCGAAGGATCAAAAGCATCAACTGCTCTAGGTGATTCTGCCGACGCTGCCATGGCCGCATTGATGCTCTTAGGTGATAGGACAGGCTCAAACACAGGAGGCTCCCTGCCAGCTTTCCGAGCCTCTTCGCGTAGTTTCTCCTGCTCAATCATACGTTGGTACAACCGATCGGCATGCATCTGAATGCGCTCCTCGTCTTCTGTCCTACCGCTTCCAATGACGGACATATATCCCAGAGCCTTGAGGAACTTGACTTGCATGTCGACGCAGCGCGACAAAGCACGGTTCTCAGTCGTACACATGAAAAGCTTCGAATTCCATGAAGTGGAATTGAGGCAATCCTGATATGCCAGCTCGTAGAAGACACAATTTTCGCGGGCGGCGGTTGCGGTCGAGGATTTTCGTTCGTGATGAATATCGTATATGTCATGCAGCCGGTCTTGAGTGGTCTTAGAGGCATCTTCCACCTCATGCAGAGGCTTATAGTGTTTCCAGATGTGAGCATAGCGGCCGTCAGGAAACAGTGATTGTGGTGGAACGACGGGTTTGTCTTCCGTTGCTTCAGCGGATTGGTTCGGAGAAGGAGTTGGAGAAGACGACTGAGGGATTTGCGATTTGACCTCTTTGAGCCATGATGTCGTCTCTTTTGATGTAGGAGGACTATGCGGTTTTGGCGACTCTTTTTCAAGGAATTCGCGGAGCGATGGATCAAGACCTTTGACGGGATCTGACGAGGAGGAGGATGAAGATGAGCTAAGGTTCCAGATCCAGCTCGAAAGACCCATTGCTAGCTCATTGATAGCCAACAGCTTTCATCAGAAATAAGTTCTTTTATGTATCAAGAATCGACGACTTTGAATTCCGTTCGGACAAAATGAACCGATGGCATTCAGATGTGTGGCGCCAGCTGCTCCTCTGTGGCTGATGCATCTCCAAGGTATCAACACCAACACAAAACGCGTCTTCCAACTTCCAGAACGCGAGCAGCAAACACATTTCGTACGCTCAGCACAGCTGAACCATGGCGACCAATGGTAAGAATATACTTCGAATGGTCTCTTCAAACGCGACGACTCACAATACCACAACAGAACGTCAAGCGCGCCGCATGGCAAGACAGCGAGGTGCTGGGTATGTTTACTGGCATATATTTTGTAGCTAGCGGTCACTGACGAAAGGTAGGACTCGTGAAATTAAGAATGCAAACTTCGGCTTCACAATTGGCGCCGCTCCACTACTAGCAAAGAATTCCACCGGCAGGAAAAGCAAGACTCCGCAGCCGCTACCACCACGCCGATCGACTCGAAAGACACCACAAACGGAGCAACACACGACGGATAAAACGCCTGCTCTAGAAATTGCGACTGCCACTAAACGTTTATCGAGATCACAACGCAGTACTTCGGCTCCAAGGACTGGCACTCGAAAAATACCCGTGGAGGAATACAAAACTCCAACAGTGAGTGGGAAGAGAAAACGCGGTGGTCCACAAGAGCAAGAGGGAGACGAGCTTGAAGGAGACGATGAAGGACATAGGCATGTTGCCAAGAAAACGTTTGCAACTCCAGCCACGAGACAGAGTCCAGCCGCACAAGGAGCAGGCGACAACCAGTTACCACGTGTTGAAGAAGGCGTCGATGAGCTTGAAGTTGCTGACATCGATCATACAATCGCAAGCAATGAATCGAATACTCGTTTGAGCTCTGCTGTCAAGCTTACGACGCGATCTGCACCAATTGAACCGACAGCAACTCCATCAGCGCATGCCTCAAAGCCAGGACAAATCACAACTCCCTTCATTGATCCGCTACTTCTTGCAGCTCGTAAGTCTACGGTCAAATCTAAGTCGAGGGTCAAGAAATCTGTAGCGGAGGATCAAGAGAACGTAGAAGCACCTGCAGCTTCAGAACCGATGGCGTCCAAACCTCGCACACCACTTGTGCCTGTAGCGAACATGCTCCCGCTCTATGATGGTACCAGTCCATTCCGGCCACCTACTCACGTGATAAACGATATATCTCCATTGTTCCAACCTGGCGAAGAAGCCGATGCCGAAGGTTCACCTAGTCACCTTCCTCAAGATGCGGATGCAGACGGCGAGACAGACGACGAAGACGAACTCACTCCAGCTCCAAGCACATCTGTCCCACGCAAGTCACAAGCTCAAGAAGGACGCAAGTCTGCCGCGCCGAAGACAAGCAAAGTCAAACCACGGACCCGAACAAAGGCCAAAGCCGCACGCAAGACGCCGCAATCATCGACCAAGCGCCAACGCAGCAGCACGTCACCGCAGCGGAGCAGCATCACGGTGCCAATCGCCGTGTACCGGCCAACGCACGTCTCCACGCTGTACAGCACGCTGGCGCCCGACGCCGACCCGCTCGGCGCAGAGCCAGTGCCGACGCTCAACGCGGTGGACGTGCTGGCACAAATCTGCGGCGAGATTACGCGGGGGTTCGTGGACAGCTACGAGGAGACGGGGGCGGAGCGGCGCGGCGAGGGCGCGCGGCAACGCCAGCGCGGCGCTGTCGCGCGCTTCCATGCGCTTGTGCAGGACGCGCTGTTTGGGCTGACGGCGGCGGTGGGAGCTGGCGCGGCGCTGGCGAAGGGTGTGAAGGTCTCTCGCAGGAGGGTTGCTGCGCTGAGGGAGGAGTTGGGTGGGTTGAGGGCTGAGAGGGAGAGCGTTAGGAGGGAGATGGAGACGCTGAGGGCGGAGTATGTGGATGGAAGGGAGAAGGCGGAGCGGGAGAGGGAGGCGAGTGCTTTGGCGTTTCAGGCTCAGAATTCGCTGGCAAAGTACCGAGAAGAGGTTGGCCGACTTGTGGATGAGGATGAAGATGTTGATCGAGGATTGTTGGTCATGAGGGACGACGCTATGACTCTTGTTGGAGGCGAGACGGGCTTGTTGGCGAGGCTAAAAGCTTTGAATGATCGGATGGAGAAGATGGCGGAGCATATGGTAGAGTAGAGGTATCATAGTCTAGATTACCGCTTCGACAGGTGTCACGTTTAGTGTACCTTCTTTCTTGCATGACCACGGAATGAGATAAATAATGCTTCAAATGTTCAACTTGATTCACTGTTCATCCAACCTAAGTCTTTGAGGCACCTCTATTTTATTCTGGATTCCCTTTGGACCTACGCCGACCAGTACCATTGATGAATGCTGTCCATAACCTATAGGAAAAATGCCATGCTGAAATGAAACGTTAAGTCGTGACCGAGCATGGATGAGAGGAGATACGACCATAAAGAGACTATGCGTGACCAGTCAGCAGCTGTCTGTTATAGCAGCTCCACCCAGTCTCACGTTAACACCTCGAACAATTCCATATGCCGTTCCTGCAGCTAGCGCACCAACGACCAACGTTTGTATGGCGCTTACACACGCCTCACGCCGACGAGTACCTGTCACGATTGCCTTGACGTAGCCGAAGACTAGAAGGATGACCACTGAAATGCCGATGCTGGTGTAGAGAGCATCGAAGACTTCGTTGAAGATGAAGTAAGGAATCATAGGAACTAGTCCGCCAATAAAATATGACAGACCCATGACTGCGGCGCTGACCCAGGCGCGTTTTCTCGACGGGCACTCAAGACGTAGTTCAAAACTCATCATGAACTGCAGGTGGTATTAGCAATTGAGCCAAGGGATTGGTAACGCCATTCGCTGAAGGACGAAGAGTGTGCTGAGAATAAACAAATCGGTGCCACAGATAAGAACATTCGTTCCAGATGAAATTGTGGCAAGAATTTCGAAGACGAGCTTACCTTGACCCACATATCTTCATTCGCCTTCAAATGCGTGACGAGTGGCACGACAGCGTCTCTCGCAATGCCATAAACTTCAAAGATCTCATAGATCTCTTCTTCCTCCGCCTGTGGCATTTCTTGTACTTCACGCCGTTCTCGATCCTCTTCAACATGATAATGCGCCCTTTCCGTCTCAGCGGCAAGCCAGGCTCCGAGACCCATGCTGATGCTGCCGGCGAAGAGTTCAGCCAAGCCACCGACAATGACCAGCCGCGAGGAGCCAACCCTATGTAAGTTGTGAGTAAGCTCATCCGTGACAATGAGACAAGCTGCAAGAAAATCACATACGCTGAGAGACCAGCTGTCAGAGCAAAAGGTACAGTCAAGCCATCCGCAAAGCCAATGATGGCATCACGAATTACTTCGCTGTGAGAGGAATGACCCTCTTCGTGCTGCGGTCCATGAGGCACAGGAAGGCTTATTGCAGGGGTGAGTGTGCTGCTGGTGTCGCTACCAGGCTTTCTTGTGTTATCAGAAGACTTTTCTGGTAACCCGGTGGCAGCTATGCTTCTCGGTTCGCTTGTTGATGTTGGCTTGGAAGTTTTGGATAATAGAGGCATGTTCTTTATCAATTGCGAGAACGGTTTGGACTCTTTAGACATGTCTGAAAGGTAAAGAAAGCGAAGTGAGATTGATAGGACGGGATAAGGAATAAGGACGGTATGTGACGAACAGGCTTGGAGTTTATGAGAAACAAACCCGCAAAGGCAATCTTTGGGATAAAAGGACAGAAAAAGTTAAGTTAAAGAGATGAAATCAGACTGATTGACCGAAGGCAGCTCTGTCCTTTTCATCCCCGCTGGACTTCGTCTTGGTATAATATATCAGATGGTGGCATTTTATATCAGATCGAATCGGCCAATCAGAAACCCAGCATTTATAAGCTTACCGGCGTTGTGTAAAACCCGACGTGTGTGGCGTTGAGTGTGCAATAATGATCGAAGTATGCGAAATAGATGACAGACCTACGATAATCCTGACTGTAGCCTCCTTCCTGTTAAAACTTTGGTAGGCCATAGAGTGCTCGTTTGACCAGGCATTCCGAGGCTGTCATTAACGCTTGCTCTCACGATTATGCTCTTAATCCAGACCTCCCGACTTTGTGGAGTCCGATATCCGATATTGTTGCGTTGCCATCAGAAAATATGGTTCCATGGAGCAAGGGTGGACAGAGAATGGCAGATGCTTGTCCACTTTTGTGGCACGATGCAGACAGTCAGACTGAGCGTTGAGTGCAGCAGCAGATATTAATATCAACAAGGTTCACATTCAATCTCCTTCGGTTGGAATGAAGTATTGGAGTGGTGGCGAAGACATCAGATCAGAAATTCCGAAGTTCGGGTGATAAAGAGTATGTCCATTAGCCGTAGTCCGAAATCACGTGAACTGTACCGCGAGAATCCACAGCACCCAAGTTTCCAGTAGTTTATCTGGTCAAAGAGTCATATAATGATAGTTAGCTGCTTCGTAGATTGCTCTCCAGAATTCATCCTGATCGCCCGTAAATGAACCAGATTTACACCGACCTGTGTAGCTCATCATCTTCAATTATTACGTCTCTCCCCTTCGGCAACACCAATAGTTTGGCCTTGCCCATAATTTGCATCGTAATGCTTTCTTCTCTTACTCTCCAACTCTGTGACTATCGTTGTTGTATGAGTCTTGATAGCGCAGATAGCTTCAGCCAATTTTTGCGCAGTGTCGTCGGTCATTTGCCCAACAGCTCCTGCAGAACGTCTCCCAACTTTAACCTGGTCTATTGTCTGTGAATCTCCAATCGTCGAAATGCAAAATCCAATGACATCATCCTCTATGGTGATATTTGTATAAGTACTCCTCCCCGGTTGCGGCTCTTCGGGCTCTTCGGTTGCCCGTTTCGGAGTATTTGGTTCGCTCATTGGTCGCAAAGCAACTGCCACGCGCTAGTAAACAGGGTAGAATCGGGTATCAGTGTAGATTGAACTGTTTTTCTTCTCGGTTTTCGTGTTTCTATCCAAAATTTCCAAGCGTTGATGGTTGATGTTAGTAGATGCGGTAGGCTGTACAATCCGGTCAGGTATTGCGCGGCTGGAGTGCTTCGCATTGATTGGATCGCTATATTGTTGAAGTGGCTGCCCCTCCAATGCGAAGATTCCTAGCAGGGCCGAGAGTCGGAGTTTTCGTCCACCGAAATTTTGACCATTTGACCGCCTGAACATCCCGCGAATGTCTTCTTCTCCATGAATTTGGTCTACCACTCAGCTGAGCTATGGAGAGGCCGGTGACACCCTGCACAAATGGGTCGAGCCAAGATGGCCTTTACTCGGGTGTTCAAACACCAAGGACGCCTCTACTCACCGCAAGCTATGCTTTGACCGAGTACTCAATTAATCCCTCACCACCAACTGAACAAAGCAAGTCAAAGGCTTCTACGGGAGTGCCCGAAGCATTCCTGCTACCCAATGGCTATCCAGATGTACCATTGCTCTCTCCGCATCTCTGGAGTGGTCACTAACCATATCGCTCAGTATCTTCGACTCATCCTCACCTCGCGCGTCTACGAAGTCGTACAAGAAACACCGTTAACCCATGCCACAAATCTCAGCAACCGTCTCGAATGCAACGTCCTCCTCAAACGCGAAGACCTACAGCCAGTCTTCTCCTTCAAGCTGCGCGGCGCGTACAACAAAATGGCGCACCTCTCGCGCGACGAGCGGTGGAAGGGCGTGGTATGCTCGTCGGCCGGCAACCACGCGCAAGGCGTAGCGTACTCGGCGCGAAAGCTGAAGATTCCGGCGACGGTGGTGATGCCGTCGGGCACGCCGAGCATCAAGCACACAAACGTCAGCCGCATGGGCGGAAGCGTGGTGCTGCACGGCGCCGACTTCGACGCCAGCAAGGAAAAGGCCCACGAGCTGGAGAAGACGCACGGCCTGACGCAGATTCCGCCGTTTGACGATCCCTATGTCATTGCTGGTCAGGGTACGATTGGAATGGAGATCCTGCGCCAAACAAATCTGCAGGATTTGGAAGCTGTGTTTTGCGGTGTCGGTGGCGGAGGCTTGATCGCGGGCATTGGTGTGTATATCAAGCGGATAGCACCACATGTGAAGATCATCGGTGTCGAAACGTTCGACGCCAACGCATTGGTGCAGTCACTACGAACTGGACATCGAGTGGTGTTGAATGAGGTTGGATTGTTCGCGGATGGCGCAGCAGTCAAAACAGTTGGACAAGAGACGTTCAGGATATGCTCGGAGGTGGTAGATGAAGTAATACAAGTCACGACGGACGAGGCATGCGCTGCCATCAAGGACGTGTTCGAAGATACGCGAAGCATTCTGGAACCTGCGGGTGCCTTGGCTTTGGCTGGTCTGAAGAAGTACGTTGTTGCCAATCCATCTCCGAATCGAAATCGTGGACTTGTTGCAATTGCTTCTGGTGCAAACATGAACTTCGACCGTCTTCGCTTCGTGGCAGAACGTGCCGCTCTTGGTGAGAAGAAAGAGGCCTTGCTCACCATCACCATCGCAGAGAAACCAGGCAGCTTCGCCAAGCTTATCGAGACCATCAACCCACATGCGGTAACCGAATTCAGCTATCGCTATTCCTTGGACCAGGCAGCAAATATCATCATCGGTATAGAGTTCGCTGCCGCCACACGCGAGCGAGATCTGGCGAAGTTGATCAGCGAGCTAGAGAAGCTCGGGATGCCAGCGGAAGATCTATCCGGGGACGAACTCGCAAAATCACACGTACGGTACATGGTTGGTGGCAAGAGCGGCGTGGCCGACGAAAAGCTTTTCACCTTCGAGTTTCCCGAGCGAGGTGGTGCCTTGTACAAATTTCTGACGATGCTGCAGCCAGGATTCAATATTTCTCTCTTCCATTACAGAAATTACGGTGGCGACGTTGCAAAGATCTTAGTCGGCATTCAGTGTCCGGAATCTGAAAGAAAGGAGTTGGATGTTTTCTTAAAGAAGATACGATATCCGTTCCAGGAGGTCACCGACAGCAAGGTTTATAGGATGTTCTTGCGAGCTGAAGAGCAAACGAATGGGACAAATGAAGGCGATGTAAAATAAGGAACGATATCCAGGATTCACAATGGCCGTTCCTTTCTGGTAATCAAAGCTTCCTGCGTGGCATCATAATTTGACCATGCATTGACTTTGTTAACCTGTTGACTTCTCACTTTATGGCGTTATTGATTTGAAGCGTGAAAGTTGGCCATCTTCGGCTGTTCCTTGATATCCATCCTTAGCGAAACGGTGGACAATATCATAGACACATCGGTGAGAAAAGCAATAGCTCAATTGCAGAACTCCATGGGGTATCTACTCGCTCAAAAGTACTCTACGGTTGAGTAAGCTCCATTTGTAGCTTCAAATTTGCGCCAAAATACGCAACGCCTTGCTTTCCCTTTCATTCCACCACTCGGAAATATGGCCGGATGCGCTTGCAGACACCTTAACGTTAAAGCAGTCACTCCATGTGGTAGAATTGCCGCCATAGAAGTTAGCATACGCATCGCTGCCATCATGGCTCTGGTCCCATCCCGTAGACCCTGGCATGTAAGTGAAAACGCTGATGTTGACAGGAGGGCCCATTGAATCAACGTAGTTAAATCCATCCGGCCTTACTTCGTCAAAGAGGTGACTGATCAGCGCCCATAAGATGAATAGCCACATGCTGACGTACGAGATCATAGCCATGTTGCTTGCAAAATTACCGAACCGCGCGAACTTCAACTCTGGCATTGGATACCTCATGTCTATCCATGGTCTAGTTCGGAGCATCAAATAAAGAGTCCATGTTATGGTGAATATGGCCAAAACCAGACCACCAATCTTGACAATCATCCTTCAAGTCGTCAGTTCAGGTCCACATCGAGGATGAAAGGGTGACCAACCTATTTTGGTACATGATTGTGAATTGATTGGGATCTGGGCCTGTCGCGGGATCGAAGAAAGCTTCTCGCGGATATCCCATTTCCTCTTGATTCCAAGTGGAATTTGTCAAGCATCCAACGACGGTCATGTTCTTGTTGATTTGCTCTGTCGCAAAATTTAGCGGGCAGTTGCCCCCCCAGAAGAAAGGGCAATTGCCACCCGTCACAATCATCTTGCCGTAATAATTGGTGGATGCTCGTGGGCCCCAAGTACTCAGCATGAACGCAACAAACATGATGGCGATGTTGAAAGCCATGAGAAGGTTGATCGCGCGTGGAAATCCTCGGGAGGATAGGTAGATTTGACAGACAATCAGCAAAACGATGATGCTCCAAGGGTCCGGTAACGAGCTATTGACGTCGAAAGTTGAAACGAGCACGAGAATGAAGGAGAATACGACTCTCCAAGTTGTCCAAGCCGCGCCGAAAAGCGTCAAGACCATGCGACCATATCCCACACCACCGTGAGGTTGAATATCGTCGTTCGGGTCATAGTTGACTTCGTCCTGTAGTGCAGCCAACTCCCAACGGCTAGGACGGATGTTTTTGCCGTTGGAGTCTCTTCGTTTCGGGATCTTGGCCTCCATAGCATAGTACAAATCAGTTCCCGGTTCGGGCATGAGACGTTGCATGTCGGCGTGTGGATGCCATGACCGAAACTGCGATCTCCACCCGATGTGCGCAGTGATGATGGTGATCAGGATGCTAACGAGAAGAATAGGCCATGGTGTAGGAAAGCTGTCATATGTTACGGCAAGAGTCGATGTGTGAGATGGATCCAATGTGCCAGTTGCGAGAGCACTATCCACCGCTGTCGTGCTAGGGGGTGTGGAGGTGCTTGCGGCAGCGAAGTTAGTTATGGTAAGAAAGGCATCGCTGGTGGCGGCCGAGTCGAGCATTGATATTAATGACTCCATTGCTATGAAGTTGTTTGCTACATCCGACTTGTCTTTCCTACAGCTTCGATTTATAGAATGTTGTTCATGATTTTGAGCGAAAAAACCCCCTTCCCCCCCGGAATCGAGCGAGTTTGGCGGAGACAGCCTGTACTACACCACACCACACACAGAGCAGGCGCCGTAAATCTAAAAAAAGGAGGGTGCAATGACCAAAGTCTTGGCTTTGGAGCGTAACGACGATAACGGTTGAGGCAAAGTCATTTCTGATAGGTTGTGTGAATGGCGGGAGGCTTGCTTTGACGGTCGTACGATGGCTGGCGCAAAGAGTGTGATGGCTGGAGCCCCGTATTCACCCTACCAGCAAATTACGCCCTCGGCCAGTCGCATCGTAAGAATTCTGACACGGTCTAGAGGGCCGAAAGCGACGGGTTCGTCGCCGTGGCTGAGCCGCAGAATCTGATATTGCATTGCCGTGGCCATGCTAATGGAGCAATCACCGCAGTGGCAGCACACTCTCAAAGCGAGTTGAAGTCTGATTGAATATTCATGTGAAGTTTCAGATGGAGAAGAAGGTAACGTAATAGTTAAGTTATGGAAACGATGAACCATTAACCACTGCACTGCAACGCACTCCACTACGATACCTGCGTCGGTGCTCTCTTTGAAAAATGCCTCGAAATGTAAATGGCTCATAGAGTAGGATTTAGCTTCCGCATCATCTGCTACATCCGTTGACCTTCCATTCTAACCTCATGCTTAACTCGATTAGAGAAAAAGCTAGGAAAGATGTGCCGCCAATCGTTTCATGATATCATCGAATCTTAACCTGTAATCCTGCCTTCCCATCTTCGTACCTCCACATGCCCGCAAAATAATCGGCCACGGCTTCAACACTGCTTGCATCCGTCTCCCACAATTCCAATGTCGGAAATCTAAGAAGAACCGTCACAATCGTAGAGTAAAGTTCTGCATAAGCCAAGTTCTGAGCAACGCACATTCGCGTTCCTTTACCGAACGTCGCCAGGTACGGTTCAAGACGTTCCTTCGCACCAGGTTCAAGCCAGCGTTCCGGTTTGAATGCATGCGGGTCAGGGAAGATTTCTGGGTCCATTTCGACGTAAAGAGCGGACATGCCAACCGCGCAGCCGGGAGGAATTACCCAATCCTTGTAACGGATGGATTCACGGTGGCTGACGCGTGAGAGCCGTGAGTACGCACCAACGGATATGCTGGTACAGCGATTAGCATAAGTCAACTTTGTGTCTTTTCTTAACGTACCGCAATGACTCCTTCACCACCGCCCAAAGATACGGTAGTTTCTCAAGAGTCTGAAAACTGGGAATGTTGTTGGGATCTGGAATTACTTGCTTCAATTCTTTCTCCAACTTTTCACGAGATTCAGGGTGAGCGAGAATAAGGTACGTCATGTGTGCTAGAGTTCCACCGGTAGTCTCAAATCCTGCAGCGAGAACGTTGTTGGACTCGATTCGCAATCTCTCCAACGTCTTTTCGCTCTGCGGCATATTCGGATCGTGAGCGATTTCCCAAAGCATAGTTGGCTGATCTTTCTTAGCCATTTCGTCAGGATCAGAAGCTAGAAGTTCTGTAGTCAGCTTGTCGCATAGAAGCTGCATATCGATAACCTCTAGGGCTTTGGGTTGAGTAAGAGCCAACATCCATCGTGGCGTGGCATTAAATACTTTCAGGATGAATGGCAGTTGACGAATCAATGGAGACATCTCCCATAGCGATCTCCAGGCCGAGTAGAAGTCTTTTCCCCAATCGGCTCGATCTAGCAACCCCATGTTGCTACCGAAGAGATACTCGGAGATAATATCGACTGTCAAGCAACGATAGGCAAAAAAGAGTGGAATAGGCTCATCCCGAGCGGCACAGTCTTGCATACGCTTCACCAACCTATCGGTGTAGGCTTGCACTCGCGGGCTGAATCGGGCGATTGACTGAGCGGAGAAGAACGGCGCGAGTCCGGCGCGACGGAACTTGTGAACATCGGCGCGAATGGTAGCAAAGGTTGCCTCTGGATTGCCGAGCATGGAATAGAACCAGTCATATTTGTCGAAGCGATTGCGGTTCGAATACAGAGTGTTGTAGAAGGATGAATCGAGAATATGCACTTCGTTTGGACCAATTCGAACAATCGGACCTGGACAGCAAGCACATATTAGTATTCCGAGAATCTATCCCACCACAGCATCTTCGAAGTACTGGATTTTGTACAAAAACGAAAGGTTCTCATTGCAAAGAATCTGTCTGCTGTCCGTTGCCAATAAGCTACGGGCCGACGGACCTTAATTAGGGCAAACTAACACCAGACCGTCGCGACACTTTACTGAGATTGGAACAAGATTGGAACAAGCTTGGAGTCAGCCACCGCACTTCAGAAAGAGAGCAATTGTGAAACGGACATGAAATAAAGTAGAGATCGGACAGTCGTCGGGTGTTCACACACCGTATTTCTTGTGTATCGCTCCAAGATGGAAGGTGAAGCGGCCCTTTTTGACCACGTCATAGTAACCTTCGTACCACGTTGTAACTGCCGCCAGTCTTGGCCCAGGGAACCCCGCGAGGGGATGCAGATAGAGACGATACAATACAACACTGCCGATCCACAGACACACCACCAGCAGACCGGATGCCACGACACTCGAGCTTGGATAGCCAACGAGCTGCATTCTGGCAGAGTTAGAGCAGAGGAGAGAACATGAGAAGGTACGATAGCAGACGAAACAATAAACGGGTGGAAAATCGCAACATCAAGGTTGATTGAGTACAAACCAGATGCGGACCTTTGAACCACTCACAACCTAGGCTAAAATTTCAAGCGAAGCCGGTCCTCCACTTCAATGGTCTTATGTACTGCGCTAAACCAGCCGCATTGGGACGCACCTGCAGCTCTGCGAAGCCCTCGCGATGCTGGCGAATCAAACCAACAAACCTAAGTCATCCTTCCCGCGCTTGGTCTAGAAACCCTCTCAACGCCTTGTATTTGCCCGCCCGAGCCGCGCCATCTGATCCGGTTCGCTAATCCTTTCTCTTAGCCGCGGAAAGACGAAGCCTACGCCTTGAGGAGTAGCTGGATCAAATATCTACAGCAGCGCTTTCCTCTTAATTTCTACCAGGTAACTCTTCTTGCCGGGATACCCTACTTACCGGTACTTCACTAATTTTGAAGCTACAATCTCTCCTGTCTGTGTTGAAGACCGGTGCAGTCCAGCGGCCTTGTGGGCAATCCTCGGCGCTTGTTACTTCCCCACACAGAAATTCAGCCATGCCGGACACTTCTACCAACCTGAACGCTTCAGGGGCCCCGTCATCCACTGAATCTGTGGTTACAGATAGCCTACAGATTGAGGCCGATGAGGCAGGCACCATTTCCTTCCATGAATGTTTCGATGTGGCTGATTCCAATCCACAGCGCGAAGCTGATGAGACTGATTCTGCCATGGGCAGTGACGTGTTAGTTGCTACTCCCTCAAAGCTTGGCCTGATATCGTCGAAAGCTGACATGATATTCTTCAAATGCTACAGAGACAGTTCGACATCAAGTTTGAAGTCATCCATAACTAAATACATATTCGAGAACGGTAGAAGATATCATGCTCTAAACCATGGCAGTGAGTGTTGATCTAGAATTTAAGTCTTTATTTCGTTCTAATGTGATTTTCAGAATATTTTCTCCCTAATGACGATGTCTGTTCTTTCCATGGGTGTCACTAGCGTTACTATTGTACTGACAAACGAAAGGACGAACTTGATCGGCTTGACATGTTCCACCACTTACTCACACTCCGATGCGATGGCAAACTTCACATGGCCCCAATTGGTCCCAATCTGCACCGAATCCTGGATCTTGGAACCGGTACAGGAATATGGGCCATAGAAATGGGTGAGATCCCTTAATGGGAACACCAGACCCTCATTGCTGACTCTCGTTGCAGGTGATTTGTATCCGTCAGCACAAGTATGAATTTTGCCAATGGCTGTCAACTCAAATACTAACGAATTGTTCCAACTGCCAGATTCTCGGAAATGACCTTAGCGCGGTGCAACCAACATTGTAGGCCAATTCTACGCTCACTCTGAGGAAAATACTAATGTATCAAGCGTGCCACCAAATGTCAGCTTCGAAGTAGATGATATTGAGGAACCATGGAGATTCAGCTCACGCTTTGATTACATCCATGCCCGATATCTCGCTGGAGCCATCAAAGACTGGCCACGGTTAATGCGACAGGCATACGAGTACGTAATATCTGCGCAAATCCCATGCAACGTCTCTACTGCTTCCTATTTCCTTCTGAAAATACTTATCTTTTCACAGAAATCTTAATCCTGGTGGCTGGGTCGAATTTCAAGACTTTACAATGAAGTTCTACACCACACATGGCGAGTTCCGCGTTGGGTGTCCTCTGGACAAATGGACTGATGAGATTATCCTTGGTATCAAATCAATGGGCTTGGAACCTGAGCCAGGTCCTAAGCTCGAAGGCTGGGTACGTGAAGCTGGATTCGTGAATGTCCAACATAAGGTTCTGGCCATACCCACCGGCACATGGCCTCTGAATAAGAGCTTGAAAGAGATTGGAGCTTTTGATTTGCTTCAGTTCTTGGATGGTTTGGAGGCCATTAGTTTGCGGGTATTGACGGGTGCTCGCCGCTGGGAGACAGAAGAGTTGAAGGTTTTTCTGGCGATGGTAAGAAAGGATTTGAAAAACGCCAGGTTTCATGCTCAACACAACTTGTAAGTAACCCTGTTTGGGTTTATGGTCTCGATTGCTAAACTATTTAGTCATGTTGTCTACGGTCAGAAGCCATTAGCGGCTTAGAATGTGCATTTGCAGGATTTGGACAGTGATATCATTTGATACTTTCGGAAGTTCGGATACAAATAGCATCAGAGACGCGACAAACGATCGCCGCTCCTAGGTTAATCGGATATTCATAAAAGGACTCAAGCGTGCTCAAAATAACAAGTAGCCGCTTAGGAATACGAAAGAATTGGACAGTGGTTGCGAAAACGATCGCTATCCTTCTCGATATACTGAGAACTCATCTAGATTCTATTAGCTTTAGTGTTCGATGGGATCAAGCATCTACTTTTAATGGCAATCTTCATGCTAGAAACCAACTTCGCACATCCCTCGGTAATCTCCTTCATTCGCTTGCAAAACTCCATCCTGCTTCGCGCTTGATCATCGTATTCGCGCGTTCATAGGAGATTCCATTACCCACTCCAGCGCCTCCAGCGACCTCTTTAATTTTCTCGGACTCTGCTTTGCCATCCCCCTTGTTACGCCATGAGATTCAAGCCTCGAGTTTACGTACGCCATCTCCACCGGCCACATCTTCCTTCAACCTCTCAAGTACGGCCTGCCATTAACCGGCTAATTGAATGTTTGTTACATCTAGTCCGGCATTACCGGAACCTATAAAGGCAGGTTCCACCTCCAGAGTACACTAGACTATATCTAGCCTGAGCACTATCAGGAGAATCACCTTGACTACGCTCATCTTTCTTCTTTTCTATCTCAGAAACCCACAGCCAGAGAATATCACATACTTTCACGTAGCCCGGATCATCCTTGCTGGAGAATTTTGTCATACTCATATGGTCACCGTGAATCGATGTATTATTATAAGCAGCTAAAATCGCAGAGTACCTTGGGACAATCTATACGCAATCGTCAGTTTTGGTTATCATGGTCCATATTTGGCCTTTTTGAGCGCAAACTATAAGACACATACCTTGCCTATCCCCAAGACGGCAACCTCCTCATAGAAACAGTGAATCTCTACAAGGGATCCTCGATTTCGACTTCGATCGTCAAGCATCGTATGAAACTCTTGCTGGACATTGGCGAGGACTTCGGACTCAGGCTCAAGAACGGACAAGATTTTTCTATTCGTTTCTCGCAGCACACTGCTCAGCCGGGACAAAATGCTGGCCCACTCAGCTTTCGCCGATCCCATGTGTGGCGTTCCCATAAATGCAATCGCGAAGGTTGATTCTAGAAGCGACTTGAGATGGTCTTGTGCGGCGCCTCTGGCGATCAAGAGTGCCTGAACCAACTTTCTTAGTGTGCATTTCACTAGAACATCCTTAATCCCTTACCTGTTCGACTACAAGCCCTCCAAGACTATGCGCAATGAAGATCAGTGGTCGCGTTATCGAATTGGATCTCGCGCGCCGCATAGCGAGGTCGTTGGCAAGAGACTTGCCATGATCTCGCAGAGTATTAGACCCTGCTGTTTTAACAATGCCAACGACATCAGCATCGTAGCCAAATGTCATGATACGAGCGGTAGGAAGGTCTTTCGGCAGCAAATCTTCTGGCCAAAACACTCCGCCATTGTGAGTCCACGTATTTTGACGATTCCCTGTAAGACCGTGGACGAATACGATGCGTTGAAGCATGAGCTTTTCGAAACTGAGAAAGAAACAGAGAGTATGTCTTACTCAACCGACGCATTCTCCGGTTCTGCAAGCGTCTGGATTCCATAGCTGCCAGCTGTCAAGGACAGGGCAGCTGTTTGTCCGTCAGCCTGACCTGGCGACGCGTCGTCTGTGGTGTTCTTGCGGCGTTTGTTCCAAACGGTCTCATGGCGGTAGCTACGTTAGAAAATGGGTTGCGCTTCTCCAGAGTTATCAGCTCCTGATCTTTGGGTTGGACTCGTCGATGGATGCTAAATGCGGCCTCCGTATTGGACGCTGATGCGCCACATCATGTAAATGGCTTGCAGCTCTTCAGCCTTTGCTGCATTGGTGGCCTCTCTTCTGCCAACGGTTTGCACAGCCTGGTGAACATGTTCTCAGAACAAGGCGAGTTCTACGGAGAAACGACTTTCCCATCACTTCATTCATCGCGCAAATATGTGCGCCGGTCCAGCCCCGTCGCTCTTCTGATGCCGTGCCTACATGTTCTTGAGCCGGCGCTATGGCATCTCCGTTACGGAGTCAAATCTACTCTGGAGGCGGCGCAGTATTCATTGGTGATGGAAACGCTGGTCGTGATGTTATCAACATTAGTAGGTAAACTCAAGCCCGACGTTACTGCTACACGTTGTTAATCACGTTTGATGCTTTCAGATCACATTACGGTACCACCGTGAGACCTTTGGCGCGATCTCTCCACCGTTCGTTCTTCGGCTCATCGAGTCAATTCCAACCCCTACAAAGCGATCTGGCGGCGCTAATGAGCATGCTGGAGGCATTCGTGGAAGATGGTCCAGGTTTTAATGTCGACTGTGACAATGAACCGGCTCTGTGTAATCTCTCACGGAACTGTCATGGAATTCTGAACAATCTTCAAGAGCTGAAACAACATTTTGATTCTGTAGGCACTCAAACGCAGATCACTTGGGAACGGGAACAATGGCGCGCAGAGGAATTAGCAGAAATTAGATCAAGGCTGACGACCACTACCTCTCTCAATACGGTTTACTCCAAATTGATACAGTACGTCTATGAAATGGAGACAACTTTTTGATTAGGTACTAACATAGCTTAAAGTACCTCAACTAGAATGATAATGGAGAAACTTGACACGTTCATCGACGAAGTCCGGACTGGAAAACGTGAAGGATCCGTCGTGACAAATCACACTGTTGGCTCGCTTTCGGCTGATGAGAAAGAGGCATGGCGACAATTGCGTAAAGAGCTGCAGAGCGTTGGCATTACTCCAGCGCTTTTCAACCAGCATCGCGAATTGATTGTTGAGAGACTTCTCAAAGCGATTGACGACGGAGACTTGGATGAGGATGCATGAGAAGAGCTTTCTGATGCCACACCTGATCTAACGGAGGAGTATTGGGATACTGCAAATCAAATATACCACCACGGAGACTTGGCCGAGGAGTCGGGAGTGGAGCCTTCTGATGCCACAAATGTACTAATGGAGGAGAATTGGGATCATCCGGATCAGACAAACCGCGCCGGAGACTTGGTCGAGCAGTCTGGAGTGGAGCTTTCTGATGGCACACAAGGATCAAACAAGCCCATTTGGCTACCGCGGATCCCACGTATAGAACTACACCAAAAGTCGGCACTCAGAGAAAGATCTCATCAACCAACCCATCTGCTACTCGGCCACTCAAGGGACTCGGTCGAATCACAAAATTATTGTTCAGACTCACTAATGGTAGTCGCAGTATAACTAACGCAGAAGGCGGAGGCAACGTGAGATAGGTTCAAGAATTATTGCAGAGAGGAGCTAACGCCGACGGGAAGGCGGGCAAGGTTGACGTCAACTTCCGGGATGGGTACCTCGGCGCGACGCCGCTGCTGGGGGCCGCTGAGAACGGGCATGAGGCCATGGTCAAGCTGCTGCTGGAGACGGGCAAGGTCGACGTCAACTTGGGGAACCGGTACAACGTGACACCGCTGCTGAGAGCCGCCGAGAATGGGCACGAGGCCGTGGTCAAGCTACTGCTGGAGACGGGCGAGGTCCACGTCAACTCGAAGAATGCGTTTGGCGAGACACCGCTGTGGGTTGCAGCTAGTCATGGGCACGAGGCGGTAGTCAAGCTGCTGCTGGAGACGGGCAAGGTCGACGTCAACTCGAACAACAACTACGGCCGTGGGACACCGCTGATGGTGGCCGCTGAGAAAGGGTACGAGGCCGTGGTCAAGCTGCTTTCTCAACCTCCTCCCCATCCACGCCCTTGAATTTCTTACTTTCTTATATGGTGCATGAGAAATGCGCTGGAATCTTCCGCTGCCTAGAAGACCTTCTGACTTCTAGGCTTCAATGTCTTCGACATTGAAGTATTATCTCGGTACGCGCGGTGAAATGAGAACGGATGAGAGTCTTGCAAACAATCGACCGCAATTCGGCGAAACTCACCTCATAAAAAGCAATAGTAATTCCACTCAGCAAGGCCCAAGCTAGTTCGGGAACAGTATCTGCGCCTAGTTCCTCAAGGCGATGCGCAATGTACTCATTTCTCGAAGTGACCGCAGCGAAGTCTGTTTCTGCCTTTAAGCTCAAGCTTCCCGGGCCATATCTGTGAGACAGTACTGTTGTTTACCACGAGACCAAAATATGGGACTCTGTACTTGGTCATAGGAGAAGGATCGGCATTGTGAATCGTGAAATAAGAGGCTGTAGAGTTGCGGTATTGCTGTTGCAATGTTCAGTTCGGAACGTGCATAGGGAATTTATGTTCTGAACGGCGACGAAAGGGATTCCATCATTCCATGTTGTTGAGAGTAATACCCATTTATTCTATCTGGGAACTTCGCCGGCTAATGTTATACGGTGCATCCTTCTCTTGAACCCATGGTAATCATTAATAGGGTAGTGCTGGGCACATCTGTTGTCCCAGAATGCGATAGAGCCAGGTCTCCACTGAAATCGACAAGTGAATTCTGGCTTGACTTGATGTCTGTACAGGTATTGCAGCAGTGGCTCGCTCTCTTCCTCTGTCCAGCCCTCAAAACGCGTCGTGTGGGCTTGATTGACGAACAACGCCTTCCGGCCAGTTTCGGGATGTGTGCGCACGGCCGGATGCCACACGGCGTAGTCCCTTCTGTCATCCTTGGCTGACTCTTTGAGCCGATCCTCACGCGTCTTGCTGGCATCGGCTTTGGCTGAGCTTTGCAGACATCGCAAGCCGTCGAGAAGCTTCTTCAGTCCGTCCGACAGCGCGTCGTATGCAGCGTATTGGTTCGCCCACATCGTGTCTCCTCCATACGGCGGGATCTCCCGTGCTAGAAGTATTGATCCCATTGGCGGTATGTCCAAGTATGTCGTGTCGGAATGCCATATTCCACCAAAATTGATGGTTTCATTCTCACGCTTCAGTACCTCGATGATCTCCGGATAGTCATCGATGCCTTTGACCAGCGGATACTCGACGGGTTTGCCGAATTTGGCAGAGAAATCGAGAAATTCCTGTGGAGTAAGATGCTGATCGCGGAAGAATATAACAAGGTGTTCAAGAAAGGTTTGTCGGATGCGCTTTGCTGTTGCATCATCGATGTTCCGCAAGTATACACCACTAACTTCAGCTCCCAATGCACCAGCTATCTTCTTCACCTCCATCTCTTCGTTTGCACGGTGTGGCATGAAGCTTTGAAATATCTTATGTAGTGTCAGAAATATGCAGAGAGCTTCATTTTATATCAAGGTCCGGATTCCGGCTTTAAGCACAATGAAGCGCCCCCGCTCCATCAAGTAGCGCCTGTAAATGTACCGCATTGCTACGCAGATCGGCACAATAGGGCTTCGTATTTGATTGAAAGATATATCCGTACGTTCAGGTGACATTTACTTCGTATTATTACCAATGGTAGGAGCTGGAACAATGAATTAGGAGATGGATGCTCAAGTCACAGGAGAGGAGAGTGATGGTTGGCTGATTTTCAGCATTGGATCGGCGTTGCTCAGGAGAATTATTAGCGGGGTGTGGCTTGGCTTGGCTGCTAAACTTTATTCTTGAAGCCCATCCATCCCCTTTTATCGTAACTAAACTATTGCTAGGACAGTGAGTATTAATACTTACAACGCGTTCGCACTTCTACCATGGATGGAATTAACACAGAGGCCAGTGCGACTGTCGCCAGCATGTCAAAGGAGCCATTGCGCGAGCCAGGAGGCTCAGCGCCCATTCCACAGATGAACACAACAACTTCTACAGCTCGAAAGCCTTTGCCACTGTGGGCTAAAATCGTGTTTCCCATCGCTGCTGTCATCATTCTCGCGCTTGCACTCGGATTGGGACTGGGCCTTGGTCTCAAGCATCATCACGGGAACAGCAATAGCACAGCTTCAGGCACCAATGCCACCGCCGTCGCTTCGTACTACGAGTCGGTATGGTCCTACGGTAACTCTCCGCCCGTCTATCCGGCGCGTACGTATTATTCTGGGCCACCAGCGCCCGTTCCTACCGTCTCAGAAACTGACAATCGAGCAGCAAATGGCACCGGCGCTCAAGACTGGGCCGCCGCATACAGCAGCGCTCAGAAGCTCGTGGCTAACATGACCAACCTGGAGAAGAATAACATGACCATAGGATTCACCGTCACTTACAATGGCTGCTCTGGTGTTAGCGGCGCAGTCACGCGTCTCGGCTTCCCGGGTTTCTGCCTTCAAGATGGACCGGCGGGCATCCGCGGCACCGATCTGGTCACGGCTTTCCCGGCTGGCGTCCATCTCGGAGCGAGCTGGAACACCACTTTGGTCTACGACATTGCTACCTACATGGGTGCTGAGTTCAAAGCCAAAGGCGTCAACGTCGCTCTCGGACCGGTGGTCGGACCTCTGGGTCGAATGGCTGAAGGAGGACGTAATTGGGAAGGCTACACCAACGATCCTTACCTCGCAGGTGCTCTGGTCACGCAATCCGTTGCCGGTCTTCAACAATCTGTTATTGCCTCCGTCAAGCACTGGGTTGCGTATGAGCAGGAAACGAACCGCAATCCATCCGCGTTGGTCGCTTCTGTTTCATCGAATCTCGACGATCGCACTATGCACGAGCTTTACATGTGGCCATTCCAGGATGCCGTACGGGCTGGCGTTGCGTGTGTTATGTGCTCGTATAACCGTGTCAACGACTCCTACGCGTGCCAGAACAGCAAGATCATGAATGGTCTCTTGAAGACCGAGCTTGCATTCCAAGGCTTTGTGGTCAGCGATTGGGGCGGACAGCATACCGGAATCGCAAGTGCTGAAGCTGGTCTCGATATGGCCATGCCAGACTCAACAAAGATGTGGGCGGACGGAATCCTCAGCGAAGCAATTTCCAACGGTTCCTTGCCACAATCGCGACTCGATGATATGGCAACTCGAATCCTCGCTGCATGGTATCAACTTGGCCAGAACTCGTCTTCTTATCCATCTCTAGGAGCTGGGCTGCCATTCGATTTGACGAAGCCACATCAGCGCGTCGACGGTCGCAATGTTTCTCAATCGAAAGCAACGGTGTTCCAAGCCGCTGTTGAAGGCCACGTTCTGGTGAAGAATATCAACAATGCGCTACCTTTATACAAACCTGTGCTTCTCTCTCTTTTCGGCTACGATGGTATGGCTCCGCCGGCGTACGATCCTACTCCACTAGCTGTAGGTTTTCGATATCTGTATGGATTCGAATCGCTCAACCTGTCGGACATTGATTTCCTCAGTATCATGGGAGGAAGTGAAGAATCGCCCACAACTGCTCAATTGGGAACGCTAATTATTGGTGGAGGCAGTGGATCGAACACTCCGGGCTACATATCATCACCGTACGACGCCTTTTCTCAGCAAGCATATGAAGACGGCACGTACATGTTGTGGAACTTCAACACCATCGATCCGGACGTTGAGGTTGATTCAGATGCTTGTATTGTCTTCATCAATCAATTTTCTTCCGAAGGCAGCGATCGTAGCAATCTCACCGATCCTGCGTCTGATCAATTGGTTCTCAATGTCGCAGGCAATTGCAACAACACAATCGTGGTTATGCACAATGCTGGCATCAGAATTGTGGACGCTTGGATCGATCATCCGAATGTCACTGCAGTTATATACGCGCATCTTCCTGGTCAAGATAGCGGCCGAGCTCTGATTGAGGTCATGTATGGCAACCAGTCACCGTCCGGCCGCCTGCCATATACCGTTGCACATCAGGAGAGCGACTACGGTCAACTTTTGAGCCCTGCGGGACCTGGATCTGATGGTAGCAGCACACAGTACTTCCCGCAGTCCAACTTTACGGAAGGCTTGTACATTGACTATCGGTATTTCCTCCAGCAGAACATAACGCCGCGTTTTCCTTTCGGCTATGGTTTGACCTACGCCGACTTCAACTATTCTCTTCCGAGCAACAACACGCTCGCCTACGTCATCAATAATGCCAGCACCGACGCACTTCCTCCGAATCCCACAAACATCGTCTTGGGCGGCATTGCGAGCCTTTACGACGTCGTGGCGGCGGCGGACTGCCAAATCACCAACACGGGCACGGGCCCGGCAGCAGAAGTAGCACAGCTGTACGTGGGCATCCCTAACGCGCCGGAGAAGCAGCTGCGAGGCTTTGCGAAAGTCATGGTCGCGGCCAACGCGACGCAGCCGGTGCATTTTGAGCTGACGAGGCGCGATCTGAGCATTTGGGACGTCGTGCAGCAGAGCTGGGTCCTGCAGAACGGCACGTACCAGGTCTATGTGGGAGGTAATGTGCTAGACACGCCGTTGCAGAGCAACTTCACCATTTCATAGGCTTGGGAGGGCCATAATTGATTCTCGAGATGGGTTTATAGCGACTGTGGGATCTCGAGATGGCTGGCTTGACCAGGGTATCCTTTTCTCATGGCGTTATTTTGGAAAGACGGCGATGATACCACGGTGTGCGACAATGGAGATGTATCCATAGACATTTCATGAATAGTGTAATTAATGTCCTCGACGAAGGACGCGAACAAAGTTTCGCGCACATGATCCGTGCTTGAAGAAGTTGGTGTTTGCGCGTCTGTTCGCAATGAGGCTTACGCCACGGACATGCCTGCGCGTAATGATCGGCGTCAATCACTGCATGATCTCAAAGCACGATCCTAATTCTTCGGTCGACGTCAATTGAGACCGTTTCGCGCTTTTTAGTCCGCACAAAGGATACTTTGCCTCGTGGGACACCATGAGGTTGATGGCTTTCCATCCGCGGTACTTAATGCGTATTGGAGGAGGTGGCGAATCCTGGAAGCTTCTTCCATGTAGCGCAGTAATGTTCCTCGTTCCGCCCGATGCCATTTGGCATAGTGCCAATGATCTGCAAGTAGCGGGTTAAGCCAAAGTTGCATCGTGAAGGGTGGGTGGTGGCTGTTGGGTTCGGTTGAGCTCACCTGCCCTAATTAGACGCGCGACCTTTCCCTTTCGCTGCTGTACTCTACGGCCGTTTCATCACTCTCATACGATACTTTTTTTGCCTTTCCATTCGTTTCTCTCGTGGAATCACAACTCATCGCATCCATCTCCATTGCAGCATTTTATCCTTCTATACTCTCGTTTTGCATCCTCAGCAGTAGTAGTTACTAGCTATTCAGGTAGCTGTCATTTGTTGCGCACATACTCCTCACGTCATCGCAATAATCACCCCTGAGTCGCGTCTCAAGCCCACAATCATCATGAAGTTCTTCACACTTTTCGTGTCTCTCTTTGTTGCACTGGTCACGGCTCAGTCTCCGAATCCCATTACTTCTCCTACCGGCGGTGTCATCCAAGCCGGCACTGCTGTTACAATCACTTGGACACCCACTACGTCTGGTACCATCACGCTTCAATTGCGCTCAGGCAGCGCCAATGATCTCGGTGCCGGCACTACGATAGCTAGTCAGTATCTGTGGTAATGGTTGCACAACGCTCAATCACACAACTAACATGATCCTATAGCTTCCATTCCTAACTCCGGCTCCTACACTTGGACCCCGAGCACCTCTCTGACCACCGGAAGCGACTACACCATTGAGATCATCTCCGATTCGGATCCTAACGATGTCAACTACTCGCCCATGTTCACAATTGAATCGACTGGTTCCGCCAGTTCCATTACCACCGGCTCTACTGCCTCCCAAACTTCTACTGCATCGTCCCTCTCTTTGACCACTGGGTCTACCAGCAGCATCACAGCCTCGTCCAACTCCACGTCTTCGTCATCGAGCACGAGCAAATCCTCCAGCTCCAGTGCGAGCAAGTCGAGCAGCGCCACATCGTCGTCTGCAACCACAGCGCCTAGCTCCAATGCTGGTCCACACTATGGTCGCAGTGAAGGAATCATCGCCGCGGTGCTGGGAATCGGCGCCGTTGTTGCGCTGGCTTAAAATTGTTGCGAGCACATGCGCGCTTCGCTTCGAACACTCTGTTTTAAACATCGTTATGAGTTGATGCATCTTCTGCTTTCCATGGACAAACTTAATATTCTTCTTGTTCTCTCTTTTGATTCTGAGTTTTGGAATTTCGTGTCTGGATAGCGGTGTGACGACGCGGTCCGAGGATGTAGGAGAGAATTCAAACAAAAGTTGAAGGTGGCCGAATTTGCGGCTTTCGGTCGTAATAAGGTATGTAGCATATCGTACAGTACTGCAAATCGCAATCGAAGAGTAACTCTGTTGTAAATCTCCTATGTCAGCGAAACAATTGCAGGATCTTAGCAAGGTCCTAGTGTCATTACCTTGAATTGAAACGTCGATGCCGAGCATCATACGATACCTTGGCAAGTGACGATCTACACGGAACCTGCATGAGGGCGCAACGCTCGGCCGCCTATTGCCGGCGAACGGCTTTCCAGCGCCCTTACACCCGGAGAAATGCACTTGAACCCACTAAAGAATCCACCCGATTGATGTATCCCTGCCGCCAGGTGGATGAGCTCACTATGCAGGGAAGAAACGCTCACGTATAATATTTCCAATCCAACCACCGTTCCAGGATAAATCGTATCCAAATACCGACAGTGTATGAGCTGCTCTTCGTGAGAGATTACAGTTGTGCATAAAATTTTGAATAAAGTCATGACGAAGACGATAGCTGTTCCCATAATGGAATCGAAGGTCGACGTAAGCAAGGTCACACGAATCGACGCAGATGTCCTCATTCCTGGCAAAGGAAATCCTGTAAAGAATGCAAGTCTGGTGTGGAAAGAAAAGAAGGTTGTACACGTAGGAGAGACGAAGAATCTACCACAAGAATATGTCTCAATTCAGTCCGTCAAAGTTCCAGTACTCATGCCTGGAATGTGGGACTGCCATGGTACGTTTTCTACAGACGCTGTACACTCACGTAAGCTTCACTAACTGAATTATTCCAGTACACTACATAGGAGCGAACAGCACTTCCCTTGAGACCGTCGCCACGCTTCCACAAGCTCTCGCCGGCGCACGGATCGCTCGTGACCTTTTGGAAACGCTGAACGCAGGATTCACATCCGTCCGTGAAATGGCCGGCTACGGAGTATTCGTTTCGCAGGCCGTCGACGAAGGCTGGCTCCCAGGACCCAACATCTACTCATCGCACTCGATCATCAGCATGACGGCGGGCCACGGCGACCTGCACTCGCACCCGTGGTCGCTGGTGCGCGCCAAGTGCAACGAAGGCATCCCGATGTACGTGGCGGACGGGGTGGACGAGTGCATTCGCGCCGTGCGGCTGCAACTGCGCTGCGGCGCGAAGGTCATCAAGATCTGCGCGACCGGCGGCGTGCTGAGCCTGGTCGACGACCCGCTGCACCCGGAGTTCTCGCCCGCCGAGATCGCCGCCATCGTCGACGAGGCGGCCCGCGCGGATCGCGTCGTCGCTGCGCATTGCCACGGCAAGAGAGGCATTATGAATGCGTTGCATGCTGGCGTCCGGACTATCGAGCATGGCAGCTACCTCGATGATGAGGCCATTGCGCTGATGAAGGAGAAGGGCGCGGTGTTGGTCGCGACGAGAACGATCGTCGAGTACGGCATCAAGAACCTCGATCAGCTGCCGGAGGAGCCGCGAAAGAAGATGGAGCAGATCGCGGACGCGCACAAGGTGGCGTGGGCGAAGGCCATCAAGGCGGGTGTGAAGAACGCATTGGGCACGGATCTGGGATTCAGCACGATGAGCGTGGACCACCGGCATGGAATGAACGGGCGGGAATTTCCGCTCGCCGTCAAAGCGGGTTTGACGCCGTTGGAGGCCATTGAAGCAGGAACCGCGGCCGCTCCCTTCACCCTTGGTCCGCAGGCACCCGAGAGCGGTCAATTGAAGGCGGGGTACGATGCTGACTTTATTGCGCTCTCCTGTAACCCCATCGACGATATAGATATCCTTGCGGAGCCATCAAAGATCACGCACGTGTGGAAAGGAGGAAAGCTATTCAAAAGTCCTGAACATCCAGTTAGTATACTGGTATAGATTCAGCTACAGGTAGAAATCATTCCTGATCGTTGCCGGCATGTCGTTGGAGAGAGCCACACGAGCAAACAAGCCAAAAACCTGAGAAATTTGGGTTTTGAATATATATATTAGGGGGTTGCAGATCCACACTGCATTGCGATCCAAATATCGTACGACAACTGATAATTGCACACGGTGTTTGCAGACAATCAGATGTACAAATTTGTCGATGTAGATCTTTGGTATCGAAAGACCCGGGATCTTCCAAAAGCAGAGACAACATGACGAGCTACGAATTTGGCCTATTCAGGAGATGGAGCAACACTTATGGACGGATCATCTAGATTCCACCTGGTAGGTACTTGCACATGTCCGCTCTTTTTGGCTGGGCTAACGCGGAAACTGGCATGCCTCGTGCCGAACTGCGTGACACTGAATGGGTTGTTGCAATTAAAGCCGAACGTGGCTGAATTACCAATGCAGCCGCAGACTTTCGTCTTCATCGAAGTCGGTTCCATTTGGCTGGCCTGCTATTCTTTTCATGTCACCGCAACCGCCAGACCCCCATCCCTCATCTTTGTAATGTCATTTTGGCGTTTATTGCGTCTTCCTACCTCCATATTGCATGAGAAGAGCTAGCACTAAGCGTCGCTAACCACCACTCACAGTCTTCGCGGCTGAGTGCCATCGCGACTACCTTGGGGAAGTGCCAAGTCATGAGATTCCAGGACGCGACGAAAGGCCACGCTAGAAAAAGCAGCATGTCAAATTCCACTCAATCTATTCGAGGAACTGAATCTCGATTTGGCCCGTCCGTCCGTCGTTAGGTCGTCCACCGCCCCACAAAGCACGGTAGGCTTCAGCCGCATGCTCCCAGTCATAGCGCTTTCGATGTCACCGTATCCTATCAATTTGCGTGATGCAGCCATTTGCCATGTTCCTGGTCGATGGACCAGCCTTAAGGACGGCAACTGGGCCGACTCCTGGGGAAACACGTCTTGGCCAGATCTAGATATTGCTTAGCATCCACGGCATTTTTCTTTCAAGTTTGAGATCTGGCAATTTTTGCAGTCAACATCTAATCCTTTCTCGCAAAGAACTATCGCCATTGTTAAGAGCCGGTAGAACTTTCATCTCTCTTTGGCAATCACAGTCGTTCCCAAGTAATTGCATGGCCATTGTTGGCTGTCAAATCCATCACCATGCGTTCAATCCTCTTGCTTCCTCCATCTCTTTTGCTTCTGAGTTATGCACACGCTCTCTTTTCCTTCGATACTATCACAGACGCGATGCTACTGTCACCAGATCAGTCTTTGCAAACTCTCAAGAGACAAAGCCCGCAATGTGGGCCAACCGCGAATAACGCCGTGTGCGGTCCAGGACTCTGCTGCTCTTCAGCGGTATGATTTGCTTTGATTCCAACAGGAACTCAATCTAACTGCCAGTCCTAGGGCATGTGTGGCACTGGAATCAATTATTGCTCGTCTCCGGCTTGTTTGTTCCAATATGGTCCGGCGTGCGATGCGAACCAGACTCCACCCGGAACAAACACTACTTCTGTCCCAAGACCTGCATTAGGCAGTCTACCATATGGTCAAGCAATCTACCATTGTTCCACTCCTGGCCACGTAGCGCTCACTTTCGACGATGGACCTTACATTTGGACAAGTGATCTGCTCGATATCCTCAAAGCAAACAATGTCAAGGCCACGTTCTTTATTGTTGGCAACAACAATGGCAAAGGCCAAATCAATGATCCAAGCACCGGTTATCCCGCCATTATTCAACGCATGTATGCCGAAGGACACCAAATCGGTAGCCACACATGGAGCCACCAAGACATGTCGACCTTGACGCACCAACAGCGGATGGATCAGATTGTAAAAAACGAGATGGCATTTGTTGATATTCTCGGATTCTTTCCAACATATCTACGTCCTCCGTATGAGAGTTGCAACAGCGCTTGCCTGGCTGATCTTGGTGCCATGGGCTACCATGTCATGAACTACGATGTTGATACGCTGGATTGGCAGGAGAACTACCCGAACTCTCAGCAGATATTCCTCAATGCGATTGATAGCGGCAAGCCAGCGACGAACAGCTTCATTCCGCTGACGCATGACATTCACAACGGCACCGTTCATGGCTTCGCGCAGTTCATGATCAATAACTTGAAGCAGATGGGCTATACTACGGTCTTAGTTGGAGACTGTCTGCAAGATGCCAGCATCAACTGGTATCGAAATCCAGCGAACGGCCAAGGATGGTCGGGTCCAGCAGCCGGCTCGCAGGCTTCGACGAATCTGCCAGCAAAGGTCGCGACTGCGACGTCTTCCGCAATCAACCTGACAACTACTGCCTCCACAACGGCACATAGCACAAGCAGTGCAATTAGTGCGACCAAAACCAATGGTACAGGGACGCTTGTCACAACGAGTACTACAATAGGTAAGTTCAACGGAACGATATCGAGCACCATCGCGAGCGCCACCAAATCTGTAGCTGAAAGCGGAGAGACTTACGGACGGGTAGTACATCCTTTCTTGCTAGCATTGAGCGTGATTTTCTGGATGGGAAGATTGGCATAAAGGCGTTTTGTATTTGTATTTGATTCGGCGTTCGATGCATACATGAAAGAGACGGACTGATCCCGGAAGGCGATCTTAATGAGAACGATAAGGTACCTTATACATCAAATCACTGCCTAGTACATCATACATCCAATTTGGCGGTAATTCTAAGCCAACTGGCTAATTGTTAAACAAACACAGCCTGACTTCTACCCTCGCATGCCAGAATTTTGGAGTTAAAATAAAAGGGCGAAAAATCATGGCGGCTGATGTAAGATACTAATTTCAGCTCACTAGAGTAGAGTAATTTAGCGACATTCGGACTCGCTAACAGGATCCGTCCAGTTGAAACCGCCCCACGGTACTTGGCGCTGAGCAATGGCGAACACTAGTTACTGCAATCTTCAGGTGTTCTGATAAATCTACTCTTTCGTTCTTTCAGCTCTTTACATCTCCATCTCTGTGCTTCTGACGTTCATCATTAAGCAATAATAGAAACATGGCGTGGCTCAACCATCTCGCTTTGGTTACGCTGTCACTCTTTTCAGCATGTTTTCTCCTCTTCCTGTTTCGCCTGTACCGGCAAAGGACATTCTTTAAAGGCCTCGTAAGAGCTGTAAGCTACTATTCATCAGGCTGAGCTAATTATCAAAGCCACAACCGCCGCACAGCTTTCTTTGGGGTCACCTCAAGGTCATGGGAGAGGCAGCTGCGTTGCTTCCTCCAAACACACATCCTCAAGCTTTTCTCACAATGATTGGCCAGAAGTACAACTTGAAAGGAATCTTTTATATGGATCTCTGGCCGGTTGCGGAACCACAGGTCGTCATCACCGACATTGATCTTATGGACCAAGTTCACGTAAAGCGTGCGTATGCACAGCACAAGATGTCGGACGACTTCATGGCAACAATCATTGGTCGAAACACTATTGCTACTGCCAACGGCAAAATTTGGAAGATGCTTCACAGTTCTATGGCGCCTGCGTTTGCAAGTTCACACATAAAGAACTTGGTGACGGTGATTACCGAAGAAACTCTTATCTTTCGTAGCACTCTCAATGATCTTGCGAAAACCGGCGAGGTCTTCTCGATGGAGGAGACATCAGCGAAGCTTATCTTCGACGTAATTGCTCGAATTGTATTTCACTTTCCATTGCACGCTCAGACCCAAGGCAGTCAGTATCTGAGCGATCTCCGAGAGATGGTACATTTGGTAGAATCTCAGCTTTCCTTCAACCCTCTGGTTAAGATCAAGGCCTTTTTCAAACGACAAGCAACAATGAAACGATTGCATGACTCTATATTGAAGCAAATCCTCGAACGATACCGATTGCTGAATGACGAGAAGATTGTTCCTCAGAAGAAAGATCCTTACAGCATTCTCGACTTGATGCTACGTGACCATGTTCAACAACAGGGACCAGATGTGAATGGAGCGAAAACCGGAAAGCTCGCAGCAGATTACCTCGAGCTCTTGATCACCAAGTATGCCACAGACTATCCTATTGTGTTTACTGAGTGCTAATACTGAATAGTATCAAAGCTCTGCTGTTCGGTGGCCATGGAACAACTACGGATACCCTTTGTGTATGCCAACTCTCATTTACCTGGCTATGGCTCAACACTAATTTCATTTCAGTTCATATTAATGCTTCTATCCAAAAGTCCGGATGCTGTGAAGAAGCTGCGTGAAGAGCATGACAGAGTCTTTCATCCAGACTTCGAGGAGACTCTAAGCATTCTCGACGAGTCCCCGTACAAACTCAATGAGCTAGATTATACGACCGCAGTAATCAAAGAAACGCTTCGCCTGTTTCCTGTTGGATTTGGAATACGTCAGGCAGAGAAAGGGTACATAGTCTCAGCTGTTGTTTTCGATGCATGACTAACATCTACAGGGCGAATCTGGTCTACAATGATCAAACACTTCCCATTGACAACAACCTCGCCATTGTAGCTCTTCCGCACGCTCTCCATTTCAATCCAGAAGTATATCCCGATCCCTCGAAGTTCGAACCAGAGCGATTCATTGGCGACAATCCCGTACCGAGGAACGCCTTCCGAACATTCAGTCGCGGCGCCCGCGCCTGTCTAGGCCAAAATCTTGCCATTGAAGAGCTCAGAGTCATTTTGTTGCTCACAATCAGGGACTATGATTTCGAATGCGCCGGCCTCAAGCCTAACGCGACTCCGCGAGCATCCTATACGACGCTAGATACAGTGTATGGCGATATTGTGTTTCAAGAACTGGGCATGGAAGCCAAGCCAAGGGGAGGAATGATGATGACGGTTTCGAAGCATGTCAAAGAATGAATGGCGGGAACCATAGCTCGGATTCATTGTGCATAGAACTCACGAATTTGACAACGGTCAAATGAAATTAGTCGGTCTGGCGACGCCTGTGATTGCCGGTTGGAACATTTGCGTCTGCCTAAAAGCGCGCCTTGGGCACTGTGTTGGCACTGCGTTAACACCGATGGCCTCATTCGCTGCAATTGGTTGAAAGCTCGAGATAAAACTTACGTGCGGGCGATAATTGAAAGCCCCTACGATAGTTTATGTAGCTGCCTAGTAATACTGGAACTTCACGAGGTTATATAAATATTGCCGGCCGTCCAGTGCGGACTTAATCTTATCAGATCATTACGATAACTAGGCATCCTGAATTTGGCATTTCAACCCAGCCTTGCTAGCTAACAATTCGCGTAGTCGACTCAGCAAAATGGCCGTCTCGAAGCTCATCGAAGACATCAATGCGGCTGCTTTCGCCGCCGAAACTTTGAGCAATGAAGATCGCACTCAATTGCTCTCCGCTGCGCAGTCACTTGTTTCAAAACTTGAAAACCCAATCGAAGCAACTATTCGCATATTGTTCCAGGTACAGTAGGCCCAAATTGAAAAGTTAGTCAGAAATAGTAACCAGGCTGTAGCCAATTGTCTCGACAGCGGTCAGATTGGGTGTGGATATGAAGCTCTTTGATGCCATTGCTTCCGTTGGAGACGAAGGAGTCAATGTTGATGAGATCTCTTCAAAGACAACAGCAGATCCACTGCTTGTCTGTAAGGAATTGCAACTCCTCTACGATATGGATACTAATAGTACATTTGCAGTGCGTCTTTCAAGAAACCTTGCCGCTGCCGGTGTACTTAAAGAAACCGGAAAGGAAAAATTCGCTCCAACACCTCTTTCCAAAATCTACGTTTCAAGTTCTCCGATCTCACAGTGCATTATTCATCTGTAAGTGCATGCTCTTCCATGCAATTGTGGCTGTATTGACATTTTCGCCTATGCAGAACGCACCAAAACCTTAACATTGTCCGGTTGCCAGAGTACTTCGAGAAGTATGGCTATACAAACCCGATGGACGGCTTCAACGGTCCATTTCAGTTCGCCTTCGAAACCAAAGACCACTGCTTCGAATGGCTTGCCAAACACGAAAGATTCCAGCACGCATTCAATGTCATGATGTCCATGGCCCGACCGAACCAGAGTGTCCACTGGTACGATTACTTTCCGGTGGAGGAGAAGCTGAGCGTGAATAGCAGCTCGGATGTTGCAATCGTCGACATTGGTGGAGGCGTCGGGCACGATCTGATTGCTTTGAAAGCGGCGCATCCAAAACTGCAAGGTATATTTGTGCTGGAAGACCTGTCTGTCGTGATATCTTCGGCGAAAGAGCTTCCGTCGGGCGTAGATGCTCTCGCACACGATATGTTCACGCCGCAGCCCGTCAAGTCAGCAAAGGCATACTTCCTCCGCAATGTGATTCACGACTGGCCTGACAAGCAGGCATCCATTATTTTGAATCAAATCCGCGACGCAATGAGTTCCGAGTCGTTGTTGTTGATCGCTGAGGCAGTCATGCCGGAAGACAATGTGCCACTATTCAACACTTGTACTGACTTGACCATGATGGCAGCCTTCTCGGCATTGGACAGGACAGAAACTCAGTTCCAGCATCTCCTAGAAGGATGTGGGTTTGAACTCGTCAAGGTCTGGCGGCAAGATGACTGGAAGCCTGGTAATGCTGTCGTCTTCGAAGCGATAAAGAAGTAATTTTCGAAGTAGTGCACCTTCGTTCTCCGGCTTTGTTACGGGCGATTCAACTCCATGACTCGGTCCAGATGTTGTTCAACCACAGGATGAGTCGAATTGTACATAATCTCCTCTCCTGTAATCAATTCATGCCACCCAGCTTCACTTTAATCCATGTGCAATCCGCCAGTTGCTCAGCTCTTCGTTGATATGCCCGATATGTGGGCCGGAAAGGAGAGGATATCCGATATTGTTTGGATTCTGCGGGTAGGATGCTAACGGTTCCTAACACACTACGAATATAACTACGAACAAAACGACTCATACTTGCTGCGTGTCCACAGTCTCTTATTCTTGCGAGATGGATTGCTAGGAAGTAGCAGATTCCCAACCGACAATAGAGTGATGCCAATGATGCACACTGTTCGCTTACTTTTCCGCCATTCTGATCCTGACATTAAAATCCGTCGGCTTCACAAACCAGAAGTTCTCCGTTTCCCAATCCTTTCCTGATTTCTCGAGTTCAAAATCAAAGTCCCTAACTAATCTTGGGATCAACTTCGACATCTCTAGCTCCGAAATATGGCGTCCAATACAAGTCCTTGACCCAAGACCAAACGGCATGTAGTAAGCATCCATTCTCCGTAGCTGGTCGGGATTTGCTTCGAGCCAGCGCTCAGGACGAAAGGAATTGGCATCAGGACCAAAGACATCCTCATTGCGATGAGCATGCCATGTATTGACACCAATGGTGGTGCCAGCTGGGAAGAAGTGTCCCGATATTTGAGCACCGCCTTCGGGTACCACGCGCCAAAGCGGGAGGCCCGTTGCTGGGTGCATGCGTAGCGCTTCTTTCATGACGGCCTGGAGGTATGGCATCGCTAGCGACTCTTTGAAGGTGATGACGGGATTGCTGCATGCACCTTTTGTTTCGGCATCTTTGATTTCAGCTTTGAGTTTCTGCATTGCTTGCGGGTACTTCAGAAGATAGTAGAGTATCGCACTGATACTGATGGCGGTGGTGTCTGAGCCGGCGATGATGTTGGACTGGCCCACCATGAAGACATGATAAGCTGTGACCTTTTCGGGATCTTCTTCATGTGCATTCATCATCTTCTCCAAGAAATCTTGTGGCAAGCTGTCGTTCTCATCTCGCTGCTTAGCGCCTGCGTGTCCTTTCTCTGCGTCTCTCTTCTTTCTTTCCATTTTTCTTTTATCAAGCTGTTTCTGCACAAAATTCATGACGTAGACCCTTCCACTTGCTCCCGTCCAAGGCAATTTGCTCGTCCAGGGAAAAAGAACGGCGTGCAACTTGGAATAAATGCCAATCAATGTCGAGTATAGCATGACCCTCCATAGTTGGTCTATTGCACCGTCAATATCCTCGCCTCGATCCAAAAACCCAAACCTATCGCCATAGGTAATGCAAGCGATCACATCGAATGCATAGCATTGAAACCAGTGGCCCATATTGGTGACCGAACCATCCTTGCCAGCAGCGAATTCCCTCATGCGATCCTCGAAAATCTGGCCGCATCGATCTACAAAGGGTTCGTAGTTCACTAAACTGCTCATGGAATACATAGCTTGAAACCGTTTTCTGTTTTCGGCATGTCTCTTGATATTAGTGTCCGCGAAAAGTGTGAATCGGTTTGGGTCTGGATGCTGCCATCCATAATACCAGTCGCCTTTGCGAAACTTGCTTGAAATACCATAGATCTGCTTGATAGCGGCAGGATCGTCTATGCTGTAGCAGTCTGGGGATATGCGGACCAGCTTTCCATACTTGCGGTGCAGTGATATGTTCTCGGTTTCGAAGTGTCCGTAACGTACTCGGTTCAAGTACCAGAGCCTTGTGAACCGAGCGGCCAGAGGTCCAGGAATGGAGCGAAGAGGTGAGGCCAGAGAAGCGTATAAAAGTCTCACAACGCTGAGGACGAGGATACCCAGCACTCCGTACAGAAAGAGTGAGCTATGCATTGCGTGAGGGAGTCAAGCAGATAGAAATTTACCAAAAGTGTTGTGCCGATTTCATTAATATTTAAGGAGATTTCGATTTCAACAATTCAAGTTTCCGATTGTGGAAGCTAGGTATTACATGGTGGCTTACGTTGGAACGCTGATCGTGCTCGGTATGTGGGGTGAAGCGCCATGCGTGAAATGCCGTGGACTCCATCCGAGAAAGTGACACCACGTGAGGACGCGATCTTAGTGTATTCGCTGTCTATTTGTCGAAACGGGAAGCCAACTCGCTATTAGCTGATATTCGGTGTCTCGTATGTTGTAGTTGCAAGTATATGTTGAAATCGAGTATCGTCATACCGCCAGGCTTCGTAGACTCGGACCAGGGCGCCCCCCCGAGCCTATAGGATTACAGCCATTCAGCCCTCGTGACTAATGTCGCGCTCTCTCTTTTCTAGCAATGAAATACCTCCTGGGAAGCTGAGACAATCTCAAGATCATGCCTTCATGGAACTTACCAACTACAAATTTGCATAGCCAGTCGATCTACGGAATGAAGCGACTTCAATTGGCCGACTTCGGATAGCAGAAACTAATGTGAATATACCACTCCCACGCGGGCACAAAGGCTGAAACACTTAGGAACATGTCACTGAACCTAGATGCGTTGTCTTCCACTTTACGGAGAGATTCTTGTCCATCTATGCTACAATCGTTCCCGACATAGCATGAGTGGGTCAACATCTGCGTGAGGCTAGGGTGAAGTTAGCTTGCTACCTTTGACGGCGGGAAGCTGGCTCTTCGAATGGAAATAAAGAGTCTGGTGAAGTATTCGCTCTTTACGGAGGATAGGAAAAGATCTCCTGAAGGTACTGCCACTGGTGGCGCTCCTCGCAGAGGTTACGCCATCTACTCCGTACTTCTCGGATACGGTACCAGACCCTAACTCCAAACTTTGACTATCCCCGTCGTAAGTCCGGGTAAAGCAAGCCATACTCCGTACTATAAGAAGCGGAATTGAAGCATACCATTTGGAGCGTATAGAAAACTACGTTTTCAATTCCGCAGCAAAAGCGCAAAATTTCACATCTCTTTTCGCTCTTGTCGTTCAAAATGAATCATCCAATCGCACTCTCATCTATCAGCCCTCGCGAGGCCGCTGTTGACCCTCTATACCGCTTCGTTAACGGACTAGACGCCAATAACCACGAATTGTTGGAGTCTTCCATGGTGGAAGGAAAAGATACCGCCTTCGTTATCTTGGGCAGCAGAAGCGTTGAAGGCACAGATGCGATCAAAGAATACATCTATGACAAAGTTATGCCCTTGCACACAACACACTTCATCACCAACGTTCGCGTGGACTTAAAGGATGGCGCCGATACGGCCTATGTGACCGCTACTGCGCTCGCGTATCATTACAAACCGGAAGACGCATTTCTGCCGGAGAGCAAGGCATATGCGACGGCGGGGCTCTACGCATTGGACGTAGTTAAAGACGGCAGTGCTGGATTATGGAAAATCAAGAAGTGGACATTGAAGCTTAACTGGACGGAAGGCGATAGGTCGGTTATGATGGGATAGATAGCATAGACTGCTGTTGAAGCACTCGGAAACAAAAACGAAACGGTATTCTCTAAGCCAAATTTCGATCAACCAAAATTCAATTTTCTAACCTTGAGAATCCATCAAATTACGGCCATTTCCGTTAGGGCACACCTCCATTCACTTCCTCAGATTATACAGAGATTGTTTCGAAAGTATCGAAGCCTATATAGATCCTGGCTGGGTTTTGTTCAAAACCGCCAAAACGCTCTCCCATACACGCTTTTCGATGCTTTGGCCAGACTCATTGGTCATCCAATCAGGAATGTAGTTCCTAGTAGCTAGTTGTAAGTAATGGCAAATGCAAATAGAATTTCCACGTACTCTTTGACAACACATTCGGAGAGGTATTTTCCATGACTCTCTTCGCCTGCTACTGCACCATGCAACAGAGTCCTACTACCTTCCTCCGCCGTTCTTCCCATTCTTTTTCGCATATCGCCTATCCTTGCTTTGATCTCAGGAGTGGCATTCCGGTCCAACTCAGTTTCGCATAGTCCTGGGTTCACATAGTTGATGACAACGCCCGTCTGTGACACCGGCTTGATTAAAGCAAGCTGTCGATAGGCGTAAAGCAAGACTAATTTAGAGGTTGGGTACCTTGATTGCTTTCAGCATATGTCCTACGAATGCGAAACTAAGACGTAGCCTACCTGTTTTCCATTCCGAAGCTTTCGGTGTTGAGGCCGTCTAGGATGTTTCCATTGATCTTTTCAAGCTCTCCCTTAGCCTGAAACGCAACACCACTACCGATAATCGAAATATGCGGGAGTATGCCAAATTTCTTTGCGCTCTCTTGTAGCTTTGGTAGGACGAGAACTGTTAGAAGCAGCGTTCCAGTGACATTGACCGTCAAAGTCGTCTCTAATCCCTCAGACTCAGACCAATGAAGAAGTGCAACTGCTGCGTTTTCGACAATAGCATCAATTCGGTCTAATTCTTGGACTTTCTTCGAGAAGGCTTTGATTGAATCGTAAGAGGCTAGGTCAAGCTCCCACACCTCGGCAACACCCTTGACACCAGTCTCTGCCTCGATTCGTTCCTTTGCGGCCTCACCTTTGCTTATGGAACGAACAGCGAGGATAACTTTGTGGGAAGACAGTCGAACAAAGTGCTTTGCACATTCGTAGCCGAGACCAGTGTTTGCTCCGGTCACGATGTACGTTCTGCCTTTGCAGCTCTCGGCGGTAGTCACGATGGGTAGAGGTGTCTTCTGATCGATCTCAAATTGAGAGGCAGACATTGTGGTGGCTTATTGATGCTACTATGCTCAGCGTATAATTGAAATGGCGTTTAAAGGAGGAATGTAGATCGACTTTGGTGGGATGATGTCGTACACTTTAAAGTTTGGCAACATTGGCCCCTTTTTATAACTTTGTGATGCGGAGAAAAGACTCGATCGGATCTTTTCAAACTCCTAAATCCGCTTCAAATGAAAGTTGCAATAAAGCAAGAGAACTAATACGGCGGGACTGACGACTTCTGCATCACCAAGCTCGAGGGTGCTTTGCTCCGATAGGTTCCAAGCCCCGACCGAGGCGCCACTGGCTCGCGCTTCGATACACCATATTGTTTTCCGTTTTGGGTCTTAGTCCAAGAGTCCGCTTCGGATTGGATGGATACAGCGTGCATTAGTCCTGAAGTATTCTATCACCTAACGAATTCAATGTCTTTTGAATCTAATGTTTCCGCAAGATCGAAATTCGAATTCAATCATACTATCATAGCTTTAGAGAGTGGAGATAGCAGCCATTCCAAATCCCGATCTTGACAGCACATAGACAACTTCTATCTTTAAATGAAGGCTATTCGATGGAAGCCTAACATAAACCACGGTAACTCACGCTGGCTAGCAGAATGAGACTAGGCTTCGTATCCGTTCTTTCTGCAGTCCCTTGTAAATCGAGAATCATTTCAGACACCATGCCGAGCATTCTTGCTCATGTGACGAATCTTCCGTCCATACTATATGATGGTAAGGCAAATTCATTGCGTCATTACTTCTCGTTGGCAGGCTTACTTTGTAAAAGATGTAGGTAAGTGGGATGAAACATCCTGCAATACCACCAAGGAGCGAATTGCCTGGGCCTATCCCCAGGTTTCGGAAGAGCGGTCGAGCCTGTTGGCATTTATGCTCAGCTGCGGCTCCTAGAGGGATTCGATTCGCATGCAACTTACAAACAGTGGAAACGTCGCACCGAATGAGGCGCGGAAAAGTGCATTCCCTGCAAATATCGATGCCGAATACTGAGGGTATGCCATTCCAAGGTAGTTGAGCACAGGATTGAACACGGTAATGATGCTAACAGTGAAGAAGCCTGTGCCGATGATAGGAATAACCCAGGGAACACTTTGTCGGGCTGACCAACCATACCAGAACAGGCAGATTGGGAGGCATGCCGTCCCAAAGAATGTCGGAGGAAGAACCATCTCAGGAATAAATGCTGGCTTAGTGAATCTCGGAACTATGCCATATCGTACCCATACCAAGAATAGAGGTACTGTAATGACTCCACCAATGAAGATGCCTAGAAATGCCAGTCCTTGTTGGCCGAGGTCAAACCCATAGATATCGCCAAATACAAGAGGGAAAGACTCGAACCAAAGGAAGACAACTCCATATAGGAGGGCTGTATATAGGTCCATGAAGAAGACGATAGGCTCTGAGAATGTCAGCGTGAATGCTCTGCCAAGGACAATCAAATGATCTCTCATCGTGTGATGTGCTGCATCAATTTCAGACTGGCTTCTCAACTGGTCGTTTCCGGTCGCTTTTCGCAATCTTTTTGCTCTCTTGTACAAGATGTTTGCTGCACTAGTTTCGGGGAGGAAGAAAAGTAACATGAGTGTAACAAATGCGCAGAGCCATGTAAGCGTCCAAATCGTCCAACGCCAGCCTTTTGCTGGGGCGACAAATCCTCCGATAAGGGGACCAAAAACAGGCCCGCAGACTCCAAATGATCCCCAAATGCAAATTCCGTAAGCGACTCGAGCTGGATCGTACATATCCACGATCGTGGCGCCACCAGTTGCCAGAGATGGGCTGCCAAAAAAGCCGGATAGCAGTCGAAAGACGAGAAACATCGGCATGTTAGTGGAGAAGCCGGTAGCAAGTTGAAGCAAGACGAAAATAAGAAGAGTCCAAAAGTATATGCCGTTGCGTCCAAGTTTTGGCATCTCGGACATTGGAGACCACAGCATAGGCCCGAATCCGTATCCACTGGTGCAAACGAAATGGTGAGTTAGCTAACATGTCGGTTGTGGATCAGTTGTAAGAGCAAACGTATAGGCGTCTTACACACTGAAAAGGGAGAGACCTAGAGTTGCCACGGTCTCGCCAACATGAAATTCGTCCATGATACCTGCTTCACCTGGAACGTAAATGGAACTGCCAATGTATACTGCAAAGTTAAGGAGGCAGATTTGAAAGCCCACCAGCAACTTCCAGCTGCTGGGCCAATTCTGTGGATTCTGGACTCGTGTGAGACATGTTTGTCTATGAAACTGGGGACGGCAGATACTTCTGGATCGTCCGGGCCATACCAATCGATGAGATAGATATCGTTACCATTTTCGAGAGCCTGATTTATATTTTTGTCCTGCAAATCAACGTCGTCCTTAATGTGGGGTTTATCTCGACGAAGGGATTGTTTCCATAGTGAAGGATCATTTTCGTCTGGATATCGAAGAAGTTTCTCGCCGGATAGAAATCGAACGACTTGGCCAAACTGGGTATCTCGGAATTGAGAGGTCATGAAGACGTGTAAGAGTGAAAGAAGGATGTTAGTTCCAATAATGCGGTGTCTTTTCGACAAGCAGAAATCGTCAATGAAACGAGCGACTAGTGATTAAGCACCGTCACTATCAGGGAGAGGTCTTCTACAACTTAGATCGGGTTCTTCCTTCTTATTAAGTACTACTCAGTCGCCGGACTTTACGTGGGCGTAAAGATTGCTGAGCCTGAAAATTCTGTCAGTGTTGTTCAAGTTTACACGTTGCTGTGCAAAGCCGATGCCTCGCAGGAGGAGGTATAGTGCGGATGATCATTCCTAATGCAATCTTTCTGGATTAGCGCGTTTTTCGGCCTCGGGCTTTGGATGGAGATAGCAAGTTCTCTCGGAAGTAGCGGTAGCATTATTGGGATTCCGCTACAATCGAGGTAGGGGCGTATCGTATTGGTAGTGGCGCGCAGCCAACATGAAGAGCCCTTCCGCAATGCCACATCTGACTAATCAAGTCGCATTCCAGCTCTTCCGCCTGAGGTAGTAGCTGAAGTACTACTCAAATGTCAGATTCATGCCCGTGGCTCCGAATGGGAGCAGCTCTGTGTTAGAAGAAGTTTAACCATTACTCTTTCCACTAGTTTTCAAATCCGTGGCAAGGGATGGAAATCTTGGGAGCTTCATCCGCTTTTCGAGCAAGCCGTAGACTGGTGAAAACCAGGAGAAGCAAATGCTGGCTCGAGTTACATGCCAATGGTACTGATATTGTGCAGGCTCGGCAACTCCACTTGTGTCAGTCATACCGATTACGACGGTATCGAACGCAGCGCCGTCAGTTCATATAAGGATTAGCCTGAATGTACGTTAGCGTCTTAACGTGGCAAATGGGAGCTCGAAATGAGACCTCTCGACTTTCATGGCTGCTTCGTAATCATCGGTTCCCGCCGCCCGGCACTGGAGTGTTACCCTTTCAGGAGGATTAAACCGGGTACTTCAGCCATGGTCACTATATTATATAGCTGTAGAGCTCTCCTTGAGAAGATGCGTAATTGCACATCTTCAAAATGAGTGAGCTTCATCTTCGTTCGCAATTGGCCTTGGCGGCTGTACTCTTAATACCGGTGCTTTTGATATGGAGAGTATGAGTTTTCTCTCAAGATTATTGGACTGTCGAGCTTACGATTTCTACTAGATTGTCAAAAACGTTTTCCTTTCACCGTTACGTGAGATACCAGGTCCTTTTCTGGCCAAACTGACTGGAAAATGGCTCGTATTTGTGGATTTCGCTGGCAATCGTACTTCGACAATTCATAAGCTACATCAAAAGTATGGCCAAAGTGTTCGAATCGGGCCAAATGAAGTCTCATTCTCCAACATCGGCTCAGTCAAAGAGATATACGGACAGCAAACTCAGTTCCTCAAGGCACCAGCTTATGATGATATGAGCACTCCACCTTACGGCATTTTCTCTTTGAGGGACAAGGCAGAACATAGTCATCGCAGAAAGCTCCTTAGCCATGCATTCTCCCAGGCTTCTTTGGACGAAACAGAGCCACTTATTCAGAGCCTCATTACAAAGCTGGCCACTCAAATTCGTAACAATATTGGAAAGCCATTGAACATGCTTTTACGGTTTCGATGTTTATCGATGGACATAGTCGGTAATGGATGTTGAAATCGCGTTGTTATTCATTCGCTAATGAACAGAATAGGCGAACTATTTTTGGGCCAGTCATTTGGAGCACTTGACTCTGAGCGTCCACCTGAATATATGGAAAATGTTGACAGACATTTTATCAACATGGCCATTGAAGGAACTTTCCCTTTAATACATAAGATATTGACGTATCTGCCAATTGACGAAGTTCAAAAGCTCATCAATGCAAGTGATAATCTGAGGGAGGTAAGTAACGAACAACACCGTGCATTGAAAATAATGAAACTAAATTACTCGTTCAGTATGGCAGAAAGGCATTCTACAACTACATCGACGCCCACGGCCGACAACCAACGCGAAAGGATCTCTTAACGAAAATGCTCACGGTCGAAACAGAGAGCGATTCGACTCCGTTAAGTGACCTGCAAATGTATGCAGAGGTGGGAAATCTAGTTTTTGCGGGAACAGGTAATTCGAGTCCTACTTATATCACAGAACTAAGTTAAAAACTATCCAGATACAACCAGCACAACTCTGACGTACTTGTTTTGGGAGCTGGCGAAACACCAAGATTGGCAAGCTAGGCTCCGGAATGAATTGGGGAATTCACTTACCCCTGAGAGAGAAGAAGTACCTCCGTATCACGCACTTGCAGAATTACCGGTGCTGGATGCCATCGTTAACGAGACACTACGTCTCCATCCAGCTGCTCCGGCGAGCCTGCAGCGAAGTACTCCTGCCGATGGCAGAGAGATTAACGGATTCCACATTCCTGAAGGCGTAAGTCGTTGGTCGACACGATAAGCTCAATAAATTAGCTAACTTTAGACGCAGACCGTTGTTTCGATGCAATGTTACACGACTCAACGAGATCCAACTGCTTTCCCTGACCCCGAAGCGTGGAAACCCGACCGCTGGCTGACAGGCAAGATTTCGAATGAAATGAAGGAGCTGTTCATGCCATTCTCAAAAGGACCACGAGCCTGTCTCGGAAAGAATATGGCAATGATGGAGTTGAAATTGTCGACGGCCACCCTGGTGCTGCAAGCGAAAGTGAAGTTGGCTCCGGATACCAGCGACGAAAGCATGGAGATGGAAGACCATTTTCTTGCTTTACCGAAAGGTCATAAGTGCAATCTTATTTTTGAGCGGATATAGACTAGTAGGCTAATTTCCAGGTGTTACGGATCGGCTGGGCGTCTTATGGCCAATACTCTGATGTCAACTTGAATCAAGCTTAGTATTGTCTAGATAGCATGGTAGACTCTATGTTGTCCTCTATTCACTGACTGTTCTCATCGATCACAAGTACACCTCCTCCGTCATCTGCGGAGGAGTCGTCTTCACCACTTTCGCTTGCGTCCGAGAGCGCTTCACTGAAATCACCGTCATGCAAGTCTCCAATGGCATCTGGATTGACCACAAAGCTGTCCGTGAATCCTTCAAAGTCATCAGAATCGCTACCATCTTTGGAGTTACCATCACCTTGATCTTTATCTTGCTCATCCTCAAATCCAGATGCCTCAGCAGGCCTAGAATCAGCAGCTTCAACTTTTCGTCTACCGTTCTTAACCATCGCATCAATCTCTTCTCTCTTCCTCTTCCGACCCATCTCACCCAACCGCCCTTCCCTCTCGCCAGTATCATCTTTGGCATTTGCCTCTTCTCCTCCCTCTCTCGCCGGTGGCGCTGTGAACCAAGGTAATCGTCCTCTCAAAAAATTATTGAGCACAATCCTAGCCACAGCATCAGCATCAGGCTCACCGCCTTTCAACAACCTCCCAGACTTCCTCGCCAGCAGCTCCAAGAACTCGTCTGGCGTCTGCCATTCCTTGATAGAATACGTCCGCTCCACATGCTTCCGATGACACTTGTCCAGCACGGCGTCAACATACTGCGCCGGATTCACCACGTTCTCGACGCGGACGACTCCCCTCATGAGAATATCGGCGTCGCTGTCGCCGGCGCTGGGCGGCACAATTCCCGGGCAGTCAATCATATAGATGCGCCTCGTGAGCGTGACGTACTGCCAGACCTTGGTCTCGCCTGGAATGGGTGCGGTCTTGGCGACGGCCTTACCGCGGAGTGTGTTGATGATGCTGGATTTGCCGGTATTCGGATAGCCGATGAAGCCAGCGGAAATTTGCTTGCGGTTGGCGTGGAGAGTGCTGAATTGGCGGAGCAGTGCGATGAGTGAACCTTTACCAAAGGAGTTTGTAAGGGACGCGTGGAAGGCGAGAGTTGGGTATTCGGTGGAGAGGGACTTGACCCAGGCGGCCTATTGAGACTCGTCAGATGAAGCTCATCAAGAAGTCGAAAGAAATAGAAGCTTAAGTAGGTGGAATGCATGTATGAGACGCAACTAAGAGACTCCGCTACTAGGAAGCGGGACTCAACTCGAACGAAACACGCTATTTTGTCCTAGTCACAAGCCAGAATGGTCGTGAACTGGTGGACGTGAAGTTGATCTCCCAAAGTTGTAACAGGATCTTTCCATAGAAAAGCAAAGAATGCTGGAAGGATCCCTGACTATTCTCAATGGGATAGTAGGTGTCGGTTAGAATAATAAAGAAAAGAGTGTTACTTACGGCTACGCCAGTCGGAACTAGATCACACTTGTTGAGAATAAAGACCAAGTGCTTGTGTGGCGCCTCTTCCTTGAGATATTTCTCCACAGCCCGACATCGTGTGCCTAGAGGATCTCTTGCATCTAAAACATGGAGTATAACGTCGCTCGAGTCTATTACTTTATATAGTTCGTTCCATATTCTCTTGCTCTGGCCTTTGCTGAAAATTGATTCTCTCGCAATCGTCAGAGTACCGTCTTCAAAGTCGCCATCAGCCTGTTCTTCGGCGTTGGTACCTGCAGTTCCGCTAAGTAGCTTAGCTTGCTCTAATCGATCCAAGTAGTTGTCATGCATCTTCACACTGTCTCCGGCGAGATCGTCAAATGTGCTGGAACCAAGTTTGGGCCGCTTCCGTTGCGCTTTAGGTCCGAAGGTATCACCGAAACTGGCAGTCTGTACAACCATTTTTGCTTTGTGCTGCTTAATACCATTCTTTCGTTCAGTATCATCACGGATTAGACTCATAGGTAGTTTGTTCGTCTTCAAGAGGTAGGAGTTTGGATCGGAGGTTTGCTGGGCGACAGCGTCCCGGAAAGCTGCCAGTGATTCTTGGGATATGACTCTGGAGTTTGTAAACCTGAGATATGGATTAGTTGTGCAAGCCAGAAGTGTGATTTATTTCACCTACCATTTTCTATTCGGCTCAATCCTTGCAACTGGAATGTCTTTCGATTGATATGACGCTGCTTTTGTTATTTTTCCCTCAGCGTTCCTCTGCGGCTTTCCATCCTTAAGACGATTCAAGACCTTGACCTTCTTCGCATCTCGGTAGAAGTTCTCGCCCTGCTCTGTGGTTAGTATCGCAGACAGAAACGTGTGGTCGCTTTTCTAATACCTTAACTCTGACATTGCTCATCCCATCGCGTGCTTTTCCTTGCCGCTCTCTCCGAGCAGCCTCTTTCTTACCGGTACCCATTTCCACGATCTTCTCAGGCGAAGATTTTGGAAGTTTGTGGGTGTGTTTTTGTCGCAACTTTTTTGCGGTCGAAGTCGGTGGAGATGCCAAGATTTCGTGGCGCAAAAAAGAGGTCAAGCCACAAGAGTTTTCTCTACGATAAAGTTCAAGCCCAACATCAAACCTCGACAGCTTATGTTCCATCTCATTATTTCCATTCGTTCTTCCATCAGGATGCCTCCTAATCTCTCGCGGATACCACGGCCATCTTCTTCGCTATGCAGAAATTGTGCGA